>ERZ824473.1555-NODE-1555-length-31573-cov-4.306174_pt1 | contig 31573 bp, 16 predicted proteins | sample MGYA00519874_ERZ824473 | MGnify/ENA primary metagenome ERZ824473 (study PRJEB31778, sample SAMEA3449151) | human gut metagenome | biome: human gut; feature: human-associated habitat; material: faeces | place: United Kingdom | collected 2010/2012 ... | reverse complement strand
ATATTAGCAATAACATTTACAAATAAAGCAGCAAATGAAATGAAAGAAAGAATAGAATTGCTAGTTGGAGATAAAGCAAAAGACATGTGGGTCGGAACATTCCATTCAATATGTGTACGAATTTTAAGAAAATTTATAGATAGAATCGGATTTGATTCGTCATTCATAATCTTTGATTCATCAGACCAAAAAACACTTGTAAAACGATGCTTAAAAGAATTAGATATAGATGAAAAAATATTAAATGATAGATCATGTTTATCAGAAATAAGTAATGCAAAAAATGATATGTTAGAACCAGATGCATATAGTGCAAAAGTACATGGAGATTATAGAAGAGAAAAAATTGCAGAAGTATATGAAATGTACCAAAAAAGATTAAGAGAAAATAATGCAATAGATTTTGATGATATAATAAACTATACAATTAAAATTTTATTAGAAAATGTAGATGTATTACAATATTATTCAGATAAATTCAAATATATATTAGTAGATGAGTATCAGGATACAAATAAATCACAATTTACACTTGTAACATTATTAGCATCAAAGAATGGAAACATTACAGCCGTAGGAGACAATGACCAAGGAATATATAGCTTTAGAGGTGCAGATATTGCTAATATATTAAATTTTGAAAAAGACTTTCCTGGAACTAAAATAATCAAATTAGAGCAAAACTATAGATGTACAGGAAATATATTAAATATAGCAAATGCAATTATAAAAAACAATGAAGTAAAATATGAAAAAAAATTATGGACAGAAAATGGAGAAGGTGAATTACCAGAAGTATATTGTTCTGATAATGAATATGATGAAGGAAAATACATTGTAGATAAAATAGAAGAATTAAGAAAAAAGAATAATTATAAATATTCAGATTTTGCAGTATTATATAGAATGAATACACAATCAAGAGCAATAGAGGAAATTTTACGAAGAGAAGCATTACCATATAAAATTGTTGGAGGATTAAAATTCTATGAAAGAAAGGAAATTAAAGACATAATTTCTTATTTGAGATTAGTACAAAATCCATCAGACAATTTAAGTTTGAATAGAATAATAAATGAACCAAAAAGAGGAATTGGAAAAACAAGTTTAGAAGCAGTTGAACAAACAGCAGAGCAAACTGGAACATCTATGTATGAAGTAATAAAAAATGCACAAAGTTATGGATTAAACAGAGTTTATACAAATTCAAGAGAATTTATAAACTGTATGGAAGAATTCATGGTTCAAAAAGATAATTTAAAAATATCTGAATTAATACAAAAAATATTAAGAGATACAGGTTATACAAAAGCACTTGAAACAGAAAACACAATAGAAGCAGAAAATAGAATTGCAAACCTTGAAGAATTTTTAAATGTAGCAACAGAATTTGAAGAAGAATCAGCTGAAAACACATTAAGTGAATTCTTAGAAGGAATAACATTATCAAGTGATTTAGACAATGTAGAAGAAACAGAAGATTCTGTAACATTAATGACACTACATAGTGCAAAAGGGCTTGAATTCCCAGTAGTATTTTTAGTAGGAATGGAAGAAGGAGTATTCCCAGGATTTAAATCAATAGGAGAAGATAAAGATATTGAAGAAGAAAGACGTTTATGTTATGTAGGAGTAACAAGAGCAAGAGAAAAACTATTTTTAACAAGAAGTAAACAACGTACAACATTTGGATCAACATCATTTAATCAACCATCAAGATTTTTGAAAGAAATTCCAGCTGAAATGGTAGATGGATATGAGGAAGCAATGGGAAGTGGAATTACTTATGAAAAATCAAGTTTTGGAGATAGTGGATATTCTTGGAGTTATGGAAGCAGGAATAATGGAAATATTAAATCATATAAAATTCAAGAACCACAATATGCAACATCAGCATCAAATATATTTGGTTCAAGAAATAATAATGAAAAAACAAATGAAAACTCAGGATATGGGTTTAGAACAGCAGAAAGTTTCTTAAATAATTTGAATAAAAAGAATCAAAGTAAAGGTGTTGATTTATCACAATATCAAGCAGGAACAAAAGTATATCACAAAAAATTTGGAGAAGGAATAATAAATTATGTTGAACCTGAAGGTGATGATTTAAAAGTTGATATTAATTTCGACAAATTTGGTCATAAAAGATTAATGGCAAAATTTGCAAATTTAGAGATAATATAAAAATATGAAAATAGCCTAAAATATTAAATAAAGAACTTAGGCTATTTTTTGTATAAATAAATTTAATTTTGAAATACTAAGAAAAATTATGTATGAAAGGAACTAAAATGCCAGATCTAACAGAATTAGAATTAGAACATATAAGACAAATAATTTTCTTAAATGAAAACAAATATCAAAAAATAAACATATATTTATCTCAAATACAAGACATACAGGTACAACAAATGTTTAATAATATTGCACAAGAAGCATTAAATACAAAACAATTACTTACAAGTTTTTTAAACACATAAAAATTTTATATTAGAAAGGTTGAAAAAATGGAAGAAAAAACAATGATAAATGATATTATAAAAGATTTAAAGTTTAGTATAAATGACTATCAAAATGCGATATGTGAATGTGAAAATATAGGATTAAGACAAACACTTCAACAAATAAGAAATAATGAAGAAAGCTTACAATATGATTTAGTAAAAATCGCTAATATAAAAGGATATTCAAATCCATCTTCAAAAGCAGAAACAAAAGAAATTGAAAATTTAAAAAGACAATTTCAATAGAAAAGACTAAAATGAAATTCTATTTTCCTACGGAAATTTGAATTTCATTTTAATTTGTACAAAAAGGAGAAAACGAAAGAAAAAGAGATAATAAAAGAGAAAAAGAAAAGATATATCTAAAAAACGGTAAATAATAAAAATTGCTAAAATTAGTAAAAGTAATATAAAATATAAAAAAATCTCGAAATAAATAATAAAAAATGAACAGGAGAAAAATTAATGGTAAAAAAAATACTAGTATTAGCAAGAAAAACAATAAAACTTATAATACTTTTAGGAATTTCTATATTGTTAATAATCTGTGCAGTAGCTTTATTTTTTAAGCCAATATATGGTGTAACTTTAAATGGAGAACAGATAGGTTATAGTAAAGATAAAAGCAAATTACAAGCTAAAATAAATAAATATATGGAAAGTGGAGATGGACAATCAAATGTTGCATTTGTTCAAATGGAAGCTATGCCGGAATATAAAATGTGTTTATTAAAAAGAAATATAGTAACAAATGATGACGAAATATTTGAAACTGTAAAAAAACAAGGAATTACATATTATAATTATTATGCTATATCAATTGGAGAAGAAATAAAAGCATATGTATCTGATTTTGCATCAGCAGAAGAAATTGTAAATCAACTAAAAGAAAAAGAGAGTACAAATGCAGATGAGATAGTAATAACAGAAATGTATGAAACAAATTTAGAGGAATTTTCAGATGTAGAAACAGTTGTAGCAGATTTATATGTAAAAAAAGTAGAACTACCTAAAGTAGCTAAAAATTCAGGAAAAGTAAATACATCTGCAAATTTATCATATCAGAGTATAGGAATAGGATTAAACTTAATTAGGCCTATTTCAGGAACAATAACATCAAGATTTGGATCTATTAGTAGAGTTAGATCTGGAGCACATACAGGATTAGATATAGCAGCATCAACAGGAACACCAATAAAAGCAGCAGCTGCTGGAACAGTAACATTTTCAGGAACAAAGAGAGCATATGGAAAAATGATTGTAATTTCACATGGAAATGGAATAGAAACATATTATGGACATTGTAGTAAATTATATGTAGAAGTAGGAGATAAAGTAAGCCAAGGAGAAACAATAGCAGCAGTAGGTTCAACAGGAAATAGTACAGGACCACATTTACATTTAGAAATAAGAGTTAATGGAGTTGCATATAACCCACAAAACTATGTATATTAATAAAAAATCAAAGGAACTAATCCTTTGATTTTTTATATGTTATAAAGTAAATGTATTTATACACTCATTTATAGCATCAGTAATAAAAACATTTTTCCCATACTCATTTAAAATACCTAAAAATCCGTGAAGAAAAGTCTTTTTTTGTACTAAATTCACAAAGAATACTATCTAAATTATTAGAAATATTGTTAAATGAATGTAGATAATAAGTACTATTCAACAAAAATAAAGAAAATGATTCAAAAACAGACCAATTCATATTTTTTATATATGTACAAAAGGCTAAAAAATCTTCAAACTTATTAAATTTATAAAAAATATTATTTCCAATATTTTCAATAAAATTAGAATCAACTTTGGTAACTGTAAAAACACAACCATCATTATAATTTAAAATTTCAATTAAAATATTTTCATTTTCAATTTTAAAGTTAAGATTTTGTTCAGCACTTTTTAAAACAGACTGGATAAAATTTTGAGAAAAGGCATTATTTGAAAATAATATTTTCCTTGAAATATGATTTTTATTCATATCATCAAAAGAAAAAAATATTTTAATTTTGTTATCAGTTATTTTTTCAAATCTCATATAGAAACCTCCAATATATTTATATTATACAATGAATAAAAATATTTTTAAAGAAACAATATTTTCCAAATATACAATATTTCTAGAATAAGGTAGAAATGTATTTTAAATATTATTATATTTATAAAATAATACTTGAAAAAAACATAAAAGCAATGTATAATGATAACACAATAATAGGGGGATTCCGTAAGGAAATATAAAAGAAGATTGGTATGGCAAATACAAAAAATAAAAAGAAAGGAAGAATATAACATGCCAATTAAAATGAAAAATTTACCAGTAACGGAAAGACCATATGAAAAATTAGAACAATATGGAGAAAAAAATTTAACAAATGCAGAATTATTAGCAATAATAATAAAAAGTGGAACGAGAGAAGAAACATCAGTACAGTTAGCACAGAAAATCTTATTATTAAACGAAAATCGAGATAAAAATAATTTGAATTTTTTAAGAGACATAACAATTGAAGAATTAATAAAGATAAAAGGAATTGGAAAAGTAAAAGCAATTCAAATAAAAGCAACATGTGAATTAGCATCAAGAATGAATTCAATTGACAATTATAAAAATATAACAATAAATAAGCCAAGTGATGTTGTAGATATACTATTTGAAGAAATGAGATTTGAAAAACAGGAAATACTGAAAGTAGTAATACTTGGAAATAAAAACAAATTACTAAAAATAAAAGATATAGCAAAAGGAACTGGAAATTTTGTTAAAGCAAGTATAAAAGATGTACTTAATGAAGCTGTTAAAGTACAAGCAATGCAAATTATACTTGTACACAATCATCCATCAGGAGATGTAACTCCAAGCAAAAATGATATTGAATTTACTAGAGAAGTAAAGAAGGCATCTACAATATTAGGGATAAATTTAATTGATCATATAATAATTGGAGGAAACAATTATATCAGTATTTTTTCAAAATTAGGTGTAGATAATATATAAAAACATTTGGAAGGAATGGGGAAAATGAGTTTTTTATCATTAAAATCTAGAGATATAGGAATAGATTTAGGAACTGCAAATATTTTAGTCACATTAAATGGAAAAGGAATTGTTTATAGAGAACCAGCAGTTATAGCAATAGAAAATCAAACAGGAAATGTTATTGCAATAGGAAATGAAGCAAAAGAAATGCTAGGAAGGACGCCAAAAGAAGTAAGTGCAATAAGACCTTTAAAAGATGGAGTTATTGCAGATTTTACAGCAACAAAACTTTTATTGAAAAAAATAATGGACAAAGTATGTAAAAAATATAATGCAGTAAGACCAAGAGTAATAGTAGGAGTACCATCAGGGATTACGGAAGTAGAAGAAAGAGCAGTTGAAGAAACAATAATACGAGCAGGAGCAAAAGAAGTTTATTTAATTGAAGAACCAATGGCTGCTGCTATTGGAGCTGGAATAGAAATTGAACAACCAAGTGGAAATATTATAGTTGATATTGGTGGAGGAACAACAGAAGTAGCAGTAATATCATTAGGTGGAATTGTATTAAGTAATTCAATAAGAATTGCAGGTGATGAACTTAATGAAGATATTATAAATTATGTAAAAAGGGAATTAAATTTAGCAATCGGAGAAACAACAGCTGAAAATATAAAAAAAGAATTAGGTTGTGCATTACCATTAATGTCACAAATGAGTATGAAAATTAAAGGAAGAGATTTAGCAACAGGGTTACCAGCAACGGAAATAATTACATCAGGTCAGGTAGAAGAAGCAATAAAAGATTCAATTGCACAAATTGTTGAAGTAGTAAAATTAACATTGGAAAAAACACCACCAGAATTAGCTTCAGATATTATGGAAAAAGGAATAATGTTATCAGGTGGAGGAGCATTAGTTCAAAATTTAGACAAGCTTATTAGTATGGAAACAGGAATGCCAACATATGTTGCTGAAGATCCATTAGAATGTGTTGTAAGAGGTACAGGAAAAACATTGCAAGATATAGATAAATTAAGAACAGTATTAAAAAATGCAAGAAAAAGATAATTTTTGAAAGGAATTTGTATGGAAAGAAATAGCAAAAGTGGAGTAATTGGAGTAATTATAACAATAATTATATTAGTATTATTAGTTGTATTTACAAATAGAAATACAGAAAATATATCTACAATTGAAAACTTTGCAAATGTTGTTATTGTTCCAATTCAAAATGGTTTAACTTATTTAAAAAATAAAATAAATAATAATGATAAATTTTTTGAAAATGTAAATGAATTAAAAACAGAAAATGAGGAACTAAAACAAAAAAATAGTGAACTAGAAAAAAGTCTAAGAGAATTTGAAGTAATGAAAACGGAAAATGAACAATTAAAACAACAATTAAATTTAGCGGAAAAATATGGTGAATATACAACTGTTCCAGGAACAATTATATCAAGAGATATAAGCAATTATTCAAAAACACTAGTAATAAATATAGGATCAGATAATGGTGTAAAAGAAAATATGACAGTTATTGCTGATGAAGGTCTTGTGGGATATATTGTATCAACAACAGCTAAAACTGCAAAAATTCAAACAATTGTTGACAGTGCAAGTTCTACAAGTTGTTTAGCAAGTACAACAAGAGATGTTATGACATGTAAAGGAACGATAGAAAGTGAATCAACATTAAAAGCAACAAATTTAAAAATAGGTTCTAATGTAATTCAAGGAGATAGTGTAGAAACATCTGGAATGGGTGGAATTTATACTAAAGGAATACATGTTGGAAGAATAAAAAAAGTTGAAACAGGGACGAATAAAATTGATTCATATGCTGTGATTGAAACAGCCGTAGATTTTAACAAATTAGAAACAGTACTTGTAATAATAAAATAATGAAAGAGAGTTTTTAATACATGAAAAAAGCATTAATATATATATCTTTAATTTTCGTGTTTATATTTATATATTTATTACAATCCGTATTTTTTGTAAATTTTACAATAGCAGGAGTAATGCCTAATATTGTAGTAATATTAGCACTTTTTATAGGACTATTTATTGGAAGAAGCAGAGGAATAATATATGGAATAATATATGGAATTTTTATGGATTTGTGGATTGGAAAAAATATAGGAATAACTTCTGTATGTTTAGCTATTGTCGGAATTATAGGAGGAACATTTGACAAAAATTTTTCAAAAGATAGCAGAATAGTGATTTTATTGATAGGAGCATTTTGCACAATTGTATATGAAGTATTATTATATGTTCTTCAAGGAGTATTTTTTCAAATAAGTGTAGAAGTAATTCCATTTTTGAAAATTTTGGCACTTGAAACAATATATAATATTTTCATAATAATTATTATATATCCAATTATGAAAAATGTTGGATATGAAATTGAAAGCGAAATAAAGGGTGATAAAATCTTAACAAGATATTTTTAATAAAAAAACAATGTGAAAGAAGGTGAGAAATTGAACAAGAGAATTAGCTTTGACAAAGAAACTTCATGGGAACAAGAAAATGGAATAAAACAAGTTAATTTTAGATTTAATATAATAACAATACTTGTATATGCAATTGGTATAATTCTTATTGCTCAATTATTCAACTTACAAGTAGTACATGGCGAGAGTTATAGACAACAATCAAATACAAGACTTTCAAGAATAAGTAAAATAGATTCTGTAAGGGGATCTATTTTAGATAGATCTGGAACTGAATTAGCAGGGATTAGAGCAGTTAATAATGTAGAAATATATAAAACAAACGTATCTGATGATGAATTAAATACGGCAATATTGAAATTAGTTAATTTATTAAATGAACAACAAGCTACATATACAGATACATTTCCTGTAAAAATATCACCATTTGAATATACTATATCAGATAGCACATTAGAAAAATGGAAAAAGAAATATAAACTTTCAGAAGATACAACAGCAGAAGAGGCATTTTATAAATTTAAATCTAAATATCAAATTTCAACAGATAATGTTGAAGATATAAGAAAAATAATTTCAATAAGATATTTGATTACAACAACAGGATATAGTGCAACAAAACCAATAACAATTTCAAAAGATGTAAATGATACTGTTGTAGCACAAATAAATGAAAGAAATGGCGAGTTTCCTGGAATAAGTATAGATACAACTGCTGAAAGAGTATATAATAATGGAACATTAGCAGCACATGTAATTGGATATACAAGAACAATAAGTGATGAAGAATATCAACAGAGAAAAGATAAATATGACATGGATGATATTATTGGAAAAACTGGTATAGAATCAATGTTTGAAGAATATTTAAAGGGAACAAGTGGACAAAAACAAGTCGAAATGTCTGTTGATGGAACAATAACGGGTGAAAACATAACAAAAGAAGCTGTTGCTGGTAGTAATGTAATTTTAACGATAGATTCAACATTACAATCAGTTACTGAAGAAGCTTTAGCAAATTGTGTAGAAAAAATCAAAAATGGAGGATTTTCTCAAGTTTATGATGCAAAAGGTGGAGCAGCAGTTGTTATGAATGTAAATACAGGAGAAGTTTTAGCGATGGCAAGTTACCCATCATATGAGCCACAATGGTTTGTAGGAAAACTTGAATCAGATAAATGGAATTATATGAATGATAGTGAAACACATCCATTATTAAATAAAGCAATACAAGGAACATATGAGCCTGGTTCTGTATATAAAATGATAACTGCAATAGCAGGACTTGAAACAGGAGCAATAACATCAAAAGAAAAAATCAATGATACAGGTATTTATACAAAATATTATCCACCAAGAAAATGTTGGTATTATACAAGTTACCATAGAGGACATGGATATTTAAATGTAACACAAGCACTTCAACATTCTTGTAACTATTTCTTTTATGAAGCTGGAGATAGAATGGGAATTGATGCAATTGCAAAATATGCTTTACATTTTGGGCTAGGAAAATTAACGGGAATAGAATTGCCAAGTGAAAAAACAGGAATGCTAGCTCAAAGAAAAGATGGATGGGGACCAGGAGATACATTAAGTGCAGCAATAGGACAAGGAGATAATAGTTTTACACCAATTCAAATTGCAAAATATATTTCATCAATCGCTAATGGTGGAACTGTGGTACAACCAGCAATAGTAAAAACTATTTTAAATTCAGATGGAACAGAAGTATCACAAGAAGAAATCAGAAATTTTGTAAATAATAAACTTGGAATAACAGACCAAAATGATGGAATAGAAATAAGTGCAGAAAGTATAGAAATAGCCAAAGAAGGAATGAGAATGGCAACAAGTGAAGCAGGAGGAACAGCATATAATATATTCAAAAACTTTATTGTAGAAGTTGCTGGAAAAACAGGTTCTGCTGAAACAGCACAAAGTGATATAGTAAATGCTTGGTTTGTATGTTTTGCACCATTTGATAATCCTGAAGTAGCTATAGCTGTAATGATAGAAAATGGTGGACATGGAAATTATGCTGCTGAGGTAGCTAGAGATGTGTTAACACAATATTTTGGAATGAATGTAGTAGAAGAAGTGAGTGAAAGCTTAACAGCTATACCATATACAGAACAAATGAGATAAAAAGTAAAAAATTGGAGGAAAAAGTTGATGAGTTGTATTAGCATAAACTTAAAAAAAGAAGAAACATTAGTAAAGATTGAAGATAATGCAACAGAAGAAGAAATTATAGGAGAACTAAAGATAAAACTTGCAGAATTAACAAAATTATATCAAGAAGAAAAAACGCCAATTAGAGTTACTGGAAAAATATTATCAGAACAAGAATTACAAGATGTAAGGAATATTGTAAAAGAATATCTTGATGTACAAATAAATTTTAATACTCCAACTAGTCTAGGACTACATAGTATTGTAAGAAGCTATAAAGAAAAAATAGAAAATTCTGATACTATTTTTCAAAGAGGTTCAGTAAGATCAGGTCAAAAAATTGAGGCAAAAGGAAGTGTAGTAATTATAGGAGATGTTAATGCAGGAGCAGAAGTTATTGCAGGAGACAATATAATAGTACAAGGAAATTTAAGAGGTCTTGCACATGCGGGAGCTAAAGGAAACAAAGATGCTATAATTACAGCAGGAAATTTAGAAGCATTACAGGTAAGAATTTCTAATATTGTGAAAGAAATTGATAAGGCAGACAATTTTAATGTAGCTAGAGCATATATATGTGTAAAAAATGATAAAATAGAGATAGAAAAATGGTAAATAAAATAGAGAAAATGGTCTTATGAAAGTCATTTTCTCTATTTTTATTAACTAATAAGAAGTAGAACTAGAGCTAAAAATAATCCTTCATCTTTAACATCTTCTTTGTACAAAAAGAAGATTAAACTCAAAATAAGAACATCATCAAAATATAATTTTAAGCCAAATAAATCTAAAACAAAATCTTTATTTGGAGGAAGACTTTTTGAAGGAGTATTTGATTGAATATTATTATTTTTAGAATCACTTTTTTTCTCACTTTCTTGATTATTTGGAAAAAAATTACTATTGGAACTTTTTAAAGTATTAGGGGAAAAAGGAAAAGAACTATAATTTGGTGGAATAAAATTTCTTCTATGAATGTTGTTATAAAAAGGTGAATAACTTTTATTAAAATTTTGCATAATGTCTTTTTCCTCCTTAATATTGAAAAAATCAATCTTTTTTATCTACATTTGGTTTATTCATAAAATCGGCAATTTTGCTTATGTTTAACATATTTACATATTGATCAACTTTGTCTTTTTTGCTTTCTCTTAAATAAGGTTTTAATGAATATAATAGATTAGCTCTTGGATCGTTTTTATTATTCATACTTTCCATAATAGATTTCATTTTTAATATTGTATTCATATCTAAATTAAAATTATTTTGATTAGAATTATTATTAGAAGAATTTGAATTAAGAGAAGAACTTAAGTTGTTGATCATTTCAGGTGAGACTTGACTTAGAATTTTGTTTATATCTATATTTGAAGAATTATTACTTGAAGTATTATTATCTGAGGATTTCATAGAATTCATCATTTGTTGAATTTCTGGTGGAATATTTCCAGAATTAACCATATTTTTAACATTATTAATTAAATCATTCATATTATTATCCATAATTATCACACTCCAGTTTATAAAAATATATGTTTTTGTAATTATAATATGAATTTTGTTCATAAAATGTGAACAAAATAAGGATTTTTAATTGACTTTTTAGTGATAAAATAGTAAAATATAAATTGTGAAAATGTTTAAAAACATGAATTATAAATTGGAAAGGAAAAGTAAAATGAACAAGAAAAATTTAAAATTTGTAATAGCATTTATTATATTTTTTATTATGATTTTTGGATTATTGGTAAGCCAAATTGGAAGTTTTGCAGTAGTTGCAGAAAAACCAATTTATATAAATTTAGGAAAATCCAAAAATGTTAATGGAAAAAATATAGGTTATGGAATAAATGATCCAACAGAATCTACTGGAAATTATATTTGGCAAATAAACCAATATAATAGTAATAATGTAAATGATAAAGTTACTAATGCAAGAAATTTATATTGTATAAAAGCAGAGTATGGAAAATCATGGGTAAGTAATGGAGGAAAAGAAACTAATATAGTAGAATATAACTTATCATATGATTTAGAACAACAACGAGAAGAGATATTAAAGAAATTAGTTGATTCTTCTGATGAAAATACAGTAATAAAAAATCTATTAACTCCAGAAAAAGGAGCATATAATCAAATTTTATGGATATTAGATAATGCATATATTCCAGGTACAACAAATAAAGAAGAATATTTAAAAAAGTTTAATGCAGTTTATGATGTTGCAGTTGGAGATACATTAACAGATGAAGACATAATAGCAATTCAAAAAATGGTAATATGGTATTTTACAAATTATATAATTCATGATGATATAACTTATAATCCATCTAATAGATGGGAAATTTATAATCAAACTGATTCAGAAACAGGATCTTGGTTAAAAATAACAAATGACAATTGGGCAACTCAAGCAAGTATTGGAGAAGGAAACAATGAGAACAGAAGAAAATATGAATCAGATTTATTATACAAGAATTTAATAAAGGCTGCAAATGATGGAGCAAGTGAATATAACACAACAAGAACACCTGTAAGTATAAACACAAATGGATTAACAAAAGTTGCAGACAATAAATATAAAATTTCAATAAAAAAAGTCGGAGAATATTATGTTTTAGGACCAATAAAATTAAATGGAACTAATAATGTAAATTCATCAATAACATTAAAAACAACAGACAAAAATGGTAATGAGATAACAGATTATAAAATTTCAGATTCAGAAGGAAATGAACAAAATAAAACAATAAATGATTATATAGGAAATGAAGATGGATTTTATATAAAAGTTTCATCAACAAATGGAAAAACAATTAAAATTTCTCTTAATATAACAAATTCTGGAACAAAGAAAACATTATGGTTAAAAGGAACAGAAACAGATACCAAAATAACATTAGCTGGTGAACAACCATTAGTAGAAATAACAAGAGCACCAGAAACAATAGAAACAGAATTAACTGCAGAATATACAGAATTTGACTTAGCATTACGTAAATACATAATAGAAATAAATGGAAGAAAATTAACAGATATAAATTTACAATCAAGAAATCCAAAAATAGATGAGAGTACATTAAAAACAGGTACAACAGCAACATATAAACATAGAAAAGCTCCAGTTGAAGTTAAAGAAAATGATGTAGTAACATATTCAATAACAATATATAATGAAGGAGATATTGATGGATATGCAAGTAAAATCGTTGACCAGTTACCAACAGGCTTAATAGTATCACCTGAAAACCCAGAAACAGTAACATCAATAGGAAAAGATGGAAATGCAAAAAATAAATATACTATAACAAAAGGATTACCAACTGTCCCAACAACAGAAGCACCAGCTAATTCAATAGTATTTAATATTGTAAATACTACTGAAAATCCAGCTCAAAGTTTAAAAGCATATTCAGAAACAAATGGATTAGATTATGAGACATTAACATTTAAGTGCATTGTAAAACAAGAACCAGATACAAAAAATGATAAAATATTAACAAATGTTGCATGGATAGCTGATGCAAAAGATTCGAATGGAAATAGTGTGATAGATAGAGATTCATCAACAATAACATCACCAAATGTAAACAGAGATAATATGGAAAATTATACAGGAAATTCATCAAACAAAAACGATTTAGATGATGATAATTATTTTTATAAAGGTGAACAAGATGATGATGACTTTGAAAAATTAGTTGTAAAACCTGTACAAAAAGTATTTGATTTAGAGTTAGTAAAATTTATAGCAGCAGTAAGTAAAGATGCAAAAATAGATGAAGGCGAATATTTAACAGATACCAAAAATTCAGATGGAGTATATACAAGGGCTCCTAAGATTACAATTGAAAATGATGAAAGTAAGCAAAATACAAATAGAAAAATAAAATGTGATTGGTCACCAAGTAATAAACAACCATTGTTAGTAAATCCAGGAGATTATGTATTATATACAATAAGAGTATACAATGCTGGAGAAGTTGATGGATATGCATCATTAATAAAAGATTTATTACCAGTAGGTTTAGAATTTGTTGAAACAACAGACCAAACATCAGAATATTATGGAATATGGAACATAGATAAAATGACTGATGAAAATGGTCAAGAAAGAGAAGTAATCTCAACAGATCATTTAGCAAAAGGAAAAGGAAAAGAATTGAATTCTGTTGAAGGAGATGCAAATTACACAGCAAATTTATTAAGAGCTTTAGATGATAGTAAAAATGTATCAGATACAGAACCAAAAAATCCAGACTATAGAGATGTTCAAGTACTATGTAGAGTAAAAGAACAAACTAATAAAGTATTAGTAAATTATGCACAAATATCAGCAGACACAGATAAAAATGGCAATGAAATTGATGATAAAGATTCAACTCCAGACAACTTACCAAAAGATGGACCACATGAAGATGACGAAGATTTAGAAAAAGTTCAAGTAAAAGGTCCAGGCAAATATAATTTAGTATTAGTAAAAGAAGATAAGAATGGAGAACAATTAAATTCAACAGCAGAATTTGAAGTAACAACAAATGGAAAGACAGAAACTAAAAAAATAACAGGAAGATTAACAATTGCAGAAAATGTGACAATAGATGCAGATCATCTAACAGAAGATGTATATGTAATAAAAGAAACAAAAGCACCAGATGATTATTGCAAATTTGATGGAACAATAACAATAACAGTAACAAAGAAAGAAAAAGATGATGGAACAGGTTATGAAAAATCAGTTAAATATACTGTTGTAGATTCAAAAGGAAATGATATTACAAATAAAAAAGATGCAAATGTATATTTAAATAATGATGGAAACATTTATGTGGAAGTTAAAAACTATGAAGAACCAGAAATACATAAAGGAGTAAAAGATGTAACAAATCAAGATTCAGGATATAATGCAGATGAAGTACATACATGGGTAATTGAATCTGATATTCCATCAAACTTAGATAATTATAAACTTTATGACATAGTAGACAATATTGATTATAGATTAAAATTTGAAGGAACAAATAAAGTTGTTGTAAAAATAGGAAATACAACATTAAAAGAAGGAACAGATTATAAAATTTCATTTGTTGAAAATACAAATGGAGTACAAAATAAAACAACATCAGGAAAATTAACATTAACATTTTTAGATACTGAAAATGGAATGAATGCTTCAACAACGTTAAAAAATAATCAAGGAAAGAAAATTCAAGTAATATTCAATACAACTTTTGCTAAAGACGAAAATGGTAATCTTTTAGCAACACTGGGAGAGCAAATACCAAACCAAGCAAAATTAGAATATATAAATACATCAAGTGATAACAAAGTAACAAAAGAATCTGAAAAACCAGAAATTCATACAGGCGGAGTTGTTTTATATAAATATTATGAATTAAAAGATGAAAAACACTCATTAGAAGGAGCAAAATTTGGAATCTATGCAACAGAGGAAGATGCAAAAAATAATAAAAATGTTATAATGACAGCAACATCAGATAAAAATGGACTTGTAAGATTTACTGGATTAAAATATGGTGGAGATGCAAAAAGTAGTGAAAGCAACAAACAACAAGATGGAACATATAAATATGATGCAGATAAAGCAAGTACAAATTATTGGATAGCTGAAATAGAAGCTCCAAATGGATTTGAAAAATATAATGAAATAATAGCTGTAACAATTAATAAAGACAGTTATAATGAAAAAACACCAATATATCAAGTAAAAAATAATAAATTAAATTTTGACTTAGCATTAAGAAAATTCATAACACAAGTTCAAGAAACAGAAGTAACAACAAGAATACCACAAGTTAAATATGAAAATAGTCAAATATCTTATGAACATACAAAAGAACCATTAATAGTGCATGTTAATGATGTTGTAATATATACATTAAGAATATTTAACGAAGGAAATATTGATGGATATGCTAGTACAATAACAGATGATATTCCAGATTACCTAGAATATCTACCAGAAAATGAAACAAATACAAAGTATTTATGGAAAATGTATGATAAAGATGGAAATGAAACACAAGATGTAAGTAAAGCAGTAAAAATAAAAACAACATATTTATCAAAAGAAAATGAAAAAACAGCAGGAGAAAATTTATTAAAAGCATTTGATGGAAATGTTGCTAATATTTCATATAAAGACATAAAAATAGCATTTAAAGTAAAAGATCCAAATTCAAACACATATATAATAACAAACCATGCACAAATTTCAGATGATTCTGATAAAGATGGAAAACCAATTGAAGATATAGATTCAGTACCAGATGAATGGAATGAAGGCGAAGATGATCAAGACGTAGAACATGTAAAAGTTGAATATTTTGATTTAGCATTACTAAAATATGTAACAAAAGCAATAGTAATAGAAAATGGTCAAGAAAGAATTACAGAAACAGGATATAATGGATTAGAAGATCCAGAGCCAGTAGTAAAAGTAGAAATCAAGAAAAAACAACTAAAAAATGTTATAGTAAAATTTGCATATGGAATAAAAATAACAAACGAAGGTGATATACCAGGATATGCAAAAGAAATAACAGATTATGTACCAGCAGGACTAAGATTTGAAGCTGCAGATAACCCTGGATGGACAGATGAAGGAAATAATGTAATATCAACAAGATTGTTAGAAGGAAAATTATTACAACCAGGTGAAAGTGCAACAGTAGAAGTTGTATTAACATGGATAAACGGAGCTGACAACTTAGGTGAAAAGATAAATACGGCAGAAATTTCTGAAGACTATAATGATCATGGAGATGTGCCAGATAGGGATTCAACACCAGATAATCAAGTACCAGGTGAAGATGATATAGATATAGCAAAAGTTATATTAGCAATATCAACAGGTATTGGTCAAACATTCTTTGGAATAACAATTGGATTACTTTCAGTAGTATTAGTTGGAATTATTTTAATAAAGAAATTTGTACTATAGTATAAATAATACAAAAGAAACTAGCGAAAAAATTTCCTAGTTTCTTTTTACTTGTGTCCGTAGATTTATATGGAAAAAATATCATAATAAAGGACAAAAGGTAAAAAATGTAATAAAAATGTAATATTATGTGAAAGTTGAAAATCCTTAAGTATAAAAGGAACAATGATAATCTTTATATAAAAAAGTGTGTTGATTTTTTAAAATTACTGTGAGAAAATGAAATGGATAAAAATTGATGGGAGGAATTAGAAATGAAAAATATCATAAAAAAGATATGCAGTTTATTAGCATTAATAATGATAATTTTAAATAGTTCTGTATTGACCACATTGTCAATGGCTATTGATGAAATAAGTACAAATGTAACTGCAAATGTATCAAATGATAAAAAAGAAAAAGTAAAAATATATACAAGTTATACAAGACTTACTAATAGATTGCCAAATGAACTTACAATAACAGGAATATTAGAAAAAGATACAGAAGATTGTGCTTTATATGAAAATCCAGTTGTTTATTTCGAATTCCCAGCCGAAATTGAAAAGGTGGTTGTTAATGATATTAAAGTATTGTATGATAATGAATTAAAATTGAAAGATTATACAATAGAAAAAAATGATGCTGGAAATCAAGTTATAAAAGTATCATTAGAAGGAAAACAAACACAATATTCTACAGATGGGATTTCACAAGGAACTAATATTAGAATAGTAGCAAATGTAATTGCAAAACAAGATATAAAAACAGGTTATGAAAATCTAACAATGGTATGCAATACAGCAACTGCTGAACAAGGGTTATTAATAGTAAATGCAACAGAAAATGCCATTTTAAATAATGTAGAACCAAAAAAAGAAAATGGAACAATTATATATGCAAATGGTTTAATGTTGAATACAAGATCTTCTATTGGAAGTAATACATTAAAAGATGGAGATACAATACATTCAAATGAAATAATCAATAATCAGATAACAATTACAAATACAACAAATAATCCTATAGAAAATATTAAAGTTTTAGGATATATTCCAGAAGGAATGACATTTGTAAAATATGATGAAGAAGCATTTGGATATTGGGAAGATACATATACATTCCTTACAGACGATCCTGAGACTTCAGACGGTAGTATATTATGGCAAGATGATGATTGGCAATATCCTGCTGATGAAACTGTAAAAACAAAAGAATTTACAATAGAAACATTAAAATCAGGAGAAAGTCAAACATTTAATTATGAAACAAAAGTTAATAAAGTAGATAAAGAAAAAGAATTAGAAACAAAAATAGAATTTCAAATAAAAGATAAAGATGCAACTGCATACAGAAATATTTCAACATATACTATAAAAAATAATGCAAAAGATGCTGCATTTGAAACAAGAATAAGAACATATATAGATAGAGGAGATAACTCAGAAACAGGTTCAAGTAAAAATAACTGGGTATATAATGTAATAGTAAAAAATATTTCAAATGAAACACAAAATGCAACAGTAAAAATAAATGTTCCAGAAACATTATCAATAAAAAATGTTGAAAAAGTAGTTGATAAAGGAGAAGAATTTTCATACAAATTAGAAAATGGTGTATTAACAGTAAGTTATGAAGGAATTGCTGCAAATGATTATAGAGCATTTGGAATTGAAGCAGAAGCAGTAAATGTAATTACAGATGAAAATTGCAGATATCAAATAGAATATTCGGCAACAGTAGAAGATTCAAATAAAGATATTACATCATCAAATTTAAGTGTATCTAAGGGTGGAATCCCAGCTGTAAAAATTACACAAACATCAGAAACAAATGGTGAAACATTAAATGGTCATGATGAAATAGAATATAAATTTGAAATTGAAAATATTGGATATGTAAGAGAAGAAGATGGAGGTTATACAGAATATTTATTTGTTACAAATATTCCTAAAGAATTAGAGGTTACATCTATTACATATAATTCAAATGAGGTAAATAAGGATACAGTAGATAGTAGAACTGTCTATACAATAACACCGATTAGTAAATATTATACAAAAGATGATTTAAAAAGAATTAATGCTCAAGATTATTCAGAGGATCTTAGGGCAAAAGAAATGATAATACTAAAAAATGGAGAGAAAAGTATTGTTACAATAAAAGCAAAAGTAAAATCATTAGTTGGACAGAATGATGATATTACTATAGAAAATATGGGAGCAGTTACAGGAAAGGATATAGAAACTAAAATTTCTAATATTATTTCAAATACATTACATAACAATGAAAATCAAACTATTATAGTAAATCCAGATGATAAGAAAGATGATAATAATAGTAGTACAACAAAACCTAGCGATGATAATACAGTAGAACAAGTAAAATATTATACAGTAGCAGGAACATCGTGGGTAGATACTAATGAAAATGGAAGAAGAGATGATGGAGAAGAAATTGTTTCTGGTATAAATGTATATTTATACGATGTAATAAATAAGAAATTTTTAACAGATAGTAATAATGAAACATTAAAAACAACAACAGATTCAAATGGAAAATATTCATTTACAAAAGTTCCAGAAGGAAGTTATTATGTAATATTTGAATATAATACAAATGAATATGGAATTACAGAATACCAAAAAGTAGGAGTTCTAGAAACAGAAAATAATGATACATTAGAAAAAGATGTAAGAATGTTTGGCGAAATAAAGAAAGTTGCAATGACAGATATTGTTAATTTAACTTCAAGTCAAACTAATATAGATATTGGACTTCTAGAAAATAAAAAATTTGATTTTTCAATAAATCAAATAATTCAAAAAGTAACTGTTTCAAATAAAAAAGGAACAAAAGAATATACATATGATAATAAAAAATTAGCAAAAGTAGAAATTCATTCAAAACAATTAGCTGGTTCTACAATTGTTGTTGAATATAAAATAAAGGTAACAAATGAAGGTGAATTAGCTGGAAGAGTATATGATGTAATAGATGAAATACCTTCAAAATTGGAATTCCATTCAGAATTAAATGAAGGATGGTATAGAACAGAACAATATAAAATATCAAATACAAGTATGGTTAATAAAGATATACAACCAGGAGAATCTATTGAACTTACAGTAATATTGTCAAAAACATTAACAGAAGATTCTGTTGGAACAATAACTAATATTTCAAGTATAGGAACAACAGATAATTCAAGACATGTAACAGAAAAGAATTTAGACAATAATACAGATAAAACAGAAGTATTAATTCAAGTTGCAACAGGTGGACAAATTATATTTAGAACTATTTTGATAATTTTATTAGCATTGATAAGTGTTTATATTATCTTAAAAGTTTTAAAGAAAAATAATAAATTAATAAACAATATGACTGTAATATTATTACTATTTTTTGCAGTTATTATAATTGGTCAAAAATTAATTGTTTATAGTGATGCATATAGTTTGGATCAATTTAAAGAAGATGTAGGAAATGCTTGGAATGATCTTAAAGATGCTGTTACAGGAAATGGAGGCGGAAACAGCGGAGGTGCTTCTGGTAATGGTACAGGAAGTGATATAGGTACTGGTGATGGTAATTTGGATGTAGATTATAGTAAACCAAACCAAGGACTATCAAAAGAAGAGCAAGAAAAAATATGGATGGATGAATTAAAATCACAATATCCAGGAGCTAACTATGATGGATGTAATTCATTAGAAGAATGTCAAGAAAGAGCAAAAGCACAAGTACAAACAGACTATGTAAATGCTCAACTTGCTCAATATGGTAAATCAATTCCATCAGGATTAACTTCAACAGAAGCTGTTGAAAAAGCATTAGATGAAGCAAAGAGAGGAATATTAAGTGAAAATTATCCAGGAATAGATTTCTCTGGTGTTACAAGTTATGAAGATGCATTAAATAGATATAATCAAAAATGCGAAGAACAAAGAAATCAAATAAATCAAACACTTCAAGGATCAAGTGCTTTCAAAGGTGCTAATATATCTGGTGATATGAGTAATTTGGATTATAATGCTTTAAAAGGATTACAAGATCAACTTGCAGACATACAAAATAAATATCCTGAAAATAAAACATTTAGAGGTGATCCAAGTTCACAATATACAGATGAAAAAGGAAAAATACATTATAGAAGATATCTTGATGAAAATGGAAATTCAGTAGCATATTGTGGAAGTCCAGGAAAGGCACAAACAGCAAAGAAAGATCTAAATTATGTAAGATCTCAATCAGATCTAAAATTAACAACAGATGCAAATGGAAATGCAACTTGGTCATATGATGTAACATATAAACCAACAGAATCTTATTGTGGTAGAGATGTTCAAACAATGAAAGCATCATTAGGAGGAAGTCAATCAAGTAAAGATTTACCAGAAGGAAGTGTTCCAGAGGTAGACTTAGAGAAACCACCAACATATACTCCACCAGATAACCCACCAGATAATCCACCACCTCCAACATCTAATAAAACAAAATTAGTAATTTGGAAAATGGATGCTGACACAAATGAAGAATTGTGGGAGAAAAAAGACACAAGTTATATATCACAATTTAGATTTAGAATACCAGGATATGCAGAAGATTTTGGAGTTGGAGAATATGTTGAAGTAGATCAAAATAAAACATATACAATATACGAAATAGGTTCAGCATTTGGTTATGACATATATGAAGAAGATGGAAGTTATAAATCATTCCAAGTTGAAGTTGGAAGTTATGTAACATCAATGGATGTTAGACTTAACAATATTATAACAAAATTAAAATTATCAGGAAATGTTTGGGAAGATGGACTAAACGGAAAAGATAATGCAAGAAATGATTTATATAAAGACAATGATTATGATGATCATGATAAATTATTACAAGGAATAAAAGTTAGATTATACAAGGATAATGAACTTGTAGGTGAAACATGGACTGATTCAAATGGACACTATTCATTTGGAGGAAGAAATGCAGATTTATCATATACAAAAGACACATTAACAGTAGCTGATTTGGACAAATATCATGTTGAGTTTGAATATAATGGTATGAAATATACAAATGTAAATTTACATACAGATGTTGCAAATGGTTCAAAAGCTATTGAAGGAAATAACAACAGACAAAATTATAATAATAAATTTACAACAATTGCTTCAAATACAATAAAAGATGATAATGGAAATTCAACAGGAAAAGCATTAAATGAAGCAAATTCAGAAACAGGAACATTATATTACAGAACAAATCAAAAATATCAATCATCAATAATATATGGAGATAAATCTATATATGAAGGAACAAGTGTAAGTGGAAAAACAGGAGATTTTGAAGCATACGGATATGATATATATCATATAACAGCAGATACAAAAGTAGATGAAGCGTCATATAGATATAAATTAGAAGATTTATTTGATTGGGATGTTAATAATCAAGTATATAAAGATAAAGAAATTAAAAATGTAAATTTAGGATTATATGCAAGAGAACAAGTTGATGTTGCAATAGATAGTGATGTAGCAAGATTTATATTAAATGTAAATGGATACAACCATATATATAAGTATGGAACATTAATAAGTGATAATGATATGAATGTAGATGCTAATAATGTAGAACAAGTAGATGCTAAATTAAAAGCATTAAAAGGAAAATATTATGAAAGACAATTACATGAATCATCAATATCATATAGTGCAACACCAGAAGGAACACCAAACTTATATGCAGATATAACATATAAGATATATTTACAAAATAAATCAAACTCATTAACAGCAAAAATAAAAGAATTAACATTAGATTATGATAATGAATTAAACTTAATATCATATGGATATGAAAATTCAGGAACAACGCAAGAAGTTTCAGAACAAGAAATTGTAGCTAATACTGTATATGGAGGTACTGAAAACTTAAAAGAAGCTGTAATTAATTTAGAAAAACTAGAAGATAAAAAAATATCAGCAGGAAAGAAAGAAGTACTAGAAGTAACATTTAGAGTATATGCTGATACAATAGCAAGAATATTAAATAATCCAGTAGGAATTAAATTTGATATGATGGCTGAAGTTAGCAAATATTCAACGTATACACAACAAATGACTGCATATGCAAGTATAGACAAAAATTCAGCTTCAAGAAATGAAAAAGTACAAATAGATACAGATAATACATTTGTAACAGATACATTTGAAAATGATACAACAATAGCCCCAACATTCAAATTATCAAAAGGAACACAAACAGAATTATCAGGAATAGTATATGAAGATAGTCCAAAAGAAAGTACACCAATAAAAATTAGTGGAAACAATATATATGAAAGAGTTGGAGACGGAATATATAATAATGAAAATGTAATGGCAAATGTATTAGTAGAATTACTAAGTGTATCAATGGAAAATGGTCAATATGATTCAGATACAGCAAGAACAGGAGAAAATGGACAACAAGCATATGATGTAGCTAAACTATATCAAGAGAATAAAACAACCCAAGGAGAATCATCAAAAGTATTAGCAAGAACATACACAAATGAAAAAGGGGAATACAAATTCGAAGGATTAACAGCAGGAAATTATGTAATAAAATATACATATGGAAAGAATATGAAAGATGTAGATGAAAATGGTCAAGAAAAAGAAACAATAAGAAGTGCAACAGCAATTTATACAAGTGATGGAAAGACAAAACTAAAAGAAATAGAAGCAAGAGAATATAAATCAACAGTAATCACATCAGGAGAAATATCAAATGCAATGAATATAACAGATGGAAAGGCACATTTAAACGGAGACTACTCATGGTTCTTAAAGAGTCCAGAAACAAGATATTCAGATGCAGTAGATGACGTAGAATATAGAGCAAATCTAGAAAAAGAAGCAAAAATAAACTATGAAATCTTAAAAGGAACAAAAACATATGTGTATGAAAACATGGAAGCATATACACCATACTTCAAACTAGGAGTAGAAGAATTTAATGATCAACAATCAGGAGCAACATTAGAAACACAAGAAGATGGAACATTAAATAATGTATTTACAATAGATAATGTAGATTTCGGATTAATAGAAAGACCAATAGTAGATTTACAAGTAGACAAAGTAATAACAGGACTAAAAGTATCACTAGGAAATGGTCAAGTATTAATAAATGGAGATCCAAGTAAAGAAAGTTTACCATATGTAAGAACAGGATTAGATGACTTTGTACCAATAGAAATGGATACAGAATTATTACAAAATGCAACAATAGAAGAAGAATACACAATAAAAATAACAAATAATTCAGAATTAGATTATTCAATATATCCAATATGGGGAACAGATAATACTCAAAAAGTAGCATTAAGAAGAAATTATTATTACTATGGAACCCAAGAAGGATTGACAACAGATGAAGCAGTAACGACAAGAATAGATGTATTAGGAGATTATATAGGATCAGAATTAACAGCAGATGAAAGCACAATGCCAGAATGGAATAAGAGAGCAATAGAAGAATTAACATCATATAATGGAACAAATTTATTTACAACAGAAAATGATGGCAAGAAGGAAAAGACATTAAGAGAAGGAAAATATACAATATATACAACAAATACATTTAATAATCCAAATGAAGAAATAGTAACAATAGGACAAACAAAGAGTATAGCATATAAGGTAAGCAGATTATTAGCAGTAAATACAGACACAATGAAATATACAAATGATGTAGAAATATTACAATATTCAGGATATAGCCAAAACAAAGATAGAACAGAAAATACATATAACAGAGTAAAAGATACAACACCAGGAAATTTAGTGCCAGGAGGAGCAATGGAAGATGACGAAGATTCAGTAAGAACAACAATAACTCCACCAACAGGTACAATAATATCAAGATGGTTATATGTAACAACAGTAGCTGCAGGACTAATCCTAATTGGAGCAACTGTAATATTTATAAGAAAAAGAATATTATTAAAGAAATAAACGAAAGATAAAAAATAGAGTAAAATTGTAAAAAGAAATCGATAATTATGTCGATTTCTTTTTTTATGTAAAAAATATAGTAATCTCAAGAAAAATGTTGAAAATTCAGGCTAAATATGTTAAAATATAAGTATATGGGTAAAGGAAAGGATATTTATGAAAAAGAATATAAAAGTAATAATTATAATAGTAAGTATATTAATAATTTGTTTATTAATTGGAATTATAATAGGAAAAAATAAAGAGGTTTATAATGATAATTCAAATGAAACTCAAACTGATATAAAAGCAGTTGGAGAACGTAATCCTATAAAATTTAAAAATGAATATGAATCTAGAAATGGAACAATAAGAGAAAAAGATGGATTTGTATATAATACAGTAAGCATAGATGAAAATAATCCAATTGTTTATATTAATTTAGAGGAATTAGTATATTTGATAGAGAGTCAGCAAGAAGCTATTGTTTTTATTAGTACTTCAGATTGTCCATATTGTAGAGCATCAATTGAAAGTTTGCTGAAAGCAGCTAAGGACTTAAATATAGATACGATTTATTATTATGATATTAGTAACAATCAAGAAGATGATGAAGAATTAAAAAATAAAATTATTGATAAAAAAATAGCGAATAAAAATGACAATGGTAGTTTGAGGTGGACAATTCCACAAGTGTTAAAGTTTAAAAATGGTAAATTGATATCATCAGCAACAGGTATGATGTATGAATTACAAAATAATCAAACTAAATATGATGAATTATCAGAAAACCAAAAAAATAATATATATAGTATTTATTATATAGTACTATCCAAAAATGAAGGGGAGGTAGATTAATATGAAAAAAATATTAAGTATGTTAATAATTATAATGTTATTAATGAATAGTTCAGTATTAATGCTAACGTCGCTAGCTGTTGATGAAGAAAATAATGTATCAATGGCAGAAATGGAATTAAGTAAAAATCAATTAACTAATAAGACGCAAAATGAGATTATTATAAATGGAATTTTAAAAAGAAATTCACAAAATGATATTCTTTACGAAAATCCAACAATTTCATTTGAATTTCCAAATGAAATTGAAAAGATAGTTATTAATGATATAAAAATATTATATGATAATGAATTAACTATAAAAGAATATAAAATAGAAGAGAATGAAAATGGAAATAAAGTTCTAAAAATATTCTTAGATGGTAAGCAAACTCAATTACAAGCGGATGGAATTGTAAAAGGTACTAATATAAGAGTTAGTGCTAATATAATAGTAAAAACAGATATAAAAGCTGGAGAAAAGCAAATAAAAATGACATGTGTTGATGGCAATGATCAAAGCAAGTCAGCAACTTGTGAGAGTAACATAAAACTTGTAAATGCATATGAAATTAATACAACAACAATGGTAAAAGACGAAATAAATGGAATAACAATAAACCAAAATGGATTAGAAATAAATATAAAACCAATTATAGGAAACTCAGAATTACAAAACAATTCAGTTATTTACACAAATGAAATAATAAAATATGATATTACAGTAAAAAATACAACGGAAAATGAAATTAAAAATATTGAGATATTAGGACATATCCCAGATGGATTAGTATATGCAGAATATAATGAAAAAGCATTTTCTTATTGGAGTGAGACATATACTGTTCTTGAGGGAAAGGTTGCAGATGAGAATGGTGTATATTGGCAAGATGATACATACCAATATAATATAGATGAAGAATTAAAAGAAAAAAGAATTAATATAGAAAAATTACAAAGTGGCGAAAGTCAAAACTATTCATATGAAGTAAAAGTAAAATCAGAAACAGAACAAGATATAGATAGTCAAATAGACATAAACATTGGAACAACAAATGTGTATACATATCATTTACTTAATAAAATAAAATTAGGAGAAATTGAAGTTAGAAGTAGACAATATATAAGTAGAACAAACAAGAATGAATTTATTTATCATTTTATAGTAAAAAATTTAACTAATGATTCAAAAAATGGTATACTTACATTTAATATACCAGAAAATATAGAAATAGAAGAAGTAAAAGCAATTAACACACTTAGCACAGAAGATGCTGAATATGAAGAAAAAGATAAAAAATTAACAATACAATGTAATAATATAGAAGCAAATTATTTTGTAGCATATTCAATTACTGTAAAAGTAAATATGGAAGAAACTGAAGATAATATGTATAACATTGGAATTGGTGCTAACTTTACAAGTACAGATGAAGATAATTCTGTATATTGGTCAAATGAAAGTGTTTGTTCAGGTGGAATAGAAGCCATAAAAATAACCCAAACATCAGAAACAAATGGTGAGAAAATAAAAGAGTTTAAAGATGTAACATACACATTTGAAATAGAAAATAAAGGATATGTAATTGAAGAATTAGGAGGATATTCTTCTATAGTATTTGAAGATTATATTCCAAACGAACTTAATATAAAAAGTGTTGAATATAATAATTACAATGTTGAAAAAACTGGTGTTGGACCATTAACTAAGTATAAAATAACAAATGAAGACAAAAAAATGGAAAGTATTTTAATTGCACAAGCAAATGGATTAAAAACTTCATCAGACAAAGCAAGAATCAAACTTAATTTGAACATAAAAAATGGAGGGAAAATTACTATAAAAATAACTGCATCAGTTAGAAAATTTGACAATAATCAAAATAATTTAGGAATTTCTAATTATGCAATCGTTTCTGGAAATGACATGAAAGCAAAGCAATCTAATTTTATTCAAAATACAATATATCATCCAGAAACAACAGGAGTTATAGTAATAGATAAAGATGGAAATATAGTAGATTCTAATAAACCTACTCCTGATGTTCCTGATAATACACAAACAACAAAAACAAAATATACAATTTCAGGAATGGCTTGGATTGATGAAAACTTAAATGGACAAAGAGATGGAAGTGAAAGTGCAAAATCAGGTATAGAAGTTTTATTATATAACATATCAGCAAAGAAATTTATTACTGATGAAAAAGGTAATGTTGTTGTAAAAACAACAGGCGAAGATGGTAAATATACATTTACTAATATATATTCAGGACAATATTATGTGATATTTAAATATGATACAGAAAACTATGGTATAACAGAATATCAAGCATCAAATGTATCAACTTCTCAAAATAATGATGCAATTGAAAAATTAGCTAGAATATTTGATGAAACAAGAACAATAGGAATAACTAATACAATTAACTTAAATTCAAATAGATCAGATATAGACATAGGATTAGTTGAAAATAAAAATTTCGATTTGAAGATAGAACAATTTATAGAAAAAATTACAGTTACTAATAAAAAAGGAACAAAAGAATATAATTATAATGATAAAAAAATAGCAAAATTCGAAATACATTCAAAACAATTTGTTGGATCAACAGTTGTAGTTGAATACAAAGTAAAAGTAACAAATGTTGGAGATTTAGCTGGAAATGTATATGAAATTTTATCAGAAATTCCATCAAAAATGGAATTCCATTCAGAATTAAATTCAGGCTGGACAAAATCATTAGCTAATTCAATAAGTAATGTAAGTTTTGCAAATACTACAATAAAGCCAGGAGAAAGTATTGAAACAACAATTGTATTAAGTAAAACATTAGATGATAAAGATGCCGGAACATATACAAATATTGCTAAAATATCAACAAGTGAAAGTCAAAGACATACAGAAGATAGTAATGTAAATAATGATACAGACCAAACAGAAGTAATAATAGATGTTGCAACAGGAGCAAAAATAGCCTTCAGAGTAATAGGAGGTGTGATTATGGGATTATTATATATAGCATTAATGATCTACTTTATTAGAAGAGTTGTAAGTAAAAAAGGAATGTTTGTCATTTTTGGAATAATATTTATGACATCAATATTTGCATTCTCACCTAAAGAATTTGCATATGATGTTAGTTCTACAGTTTCAGGGTTAGAAGCTGAGTTAAATTCTAGTATTTCAGATGCAATAGCAGAAACTAAAATAGGAACAGATACAAAAATAAATGTAGTACTTGTTAGGGATCAAAATGGAGCAAATTTCTTTTACAAAGTAAATGCAGATGGATCAAAAACACCTTTAGCAGGAGGTTGTGGTGACCCTGGTTCACATTTTTCAATGGGACATGGATGTACCACTACAGTCAGAGGTGATCCAATATATGATGATGAGGGAAATATAAAAGATTACAAGAATGAAACAGTTGAAATTGCATGTAGTGCTAATTATGATATGGTAGAAGTTCCAATGGGACTTGTAAGCACATCAGAAGCAGTAGTAACTGTAGGTACAGTTACAGTAAGTGGTGATGATATTCCGCCAGAAGGATTGGAACTATCTTGGGATGAGTTCGGACAAAACTTTTCAGTGGAAGGAAATATGCCAGGAAGTTTCTCAGCAAAAGAAAGTTCTGCATTATGGGATGGTTTAGCATCAGTGGTTGATAGAAATAATCCAGCAAGTACATCAAGTAAAGATATTGAATCTGCTTTAGGGGCTGCAGGATATAAAGGAAGTTATACTGCAGACCAAGTAAAAGGAACAGATGGTGTTACAGGATTAAGTGTAACTTTAACTAGAACAGTAAATGTTTGTGTAAGTGCATCAGCTACTTGGACTAACACATATCAAGTAGAAGCTCAATATCATTGTCCAAAATGTGGTGCTAGTTCAACTAAATTCCAACATGTTACAGATCAGCAATCAACTGCAGCAAATGCTTGTACATCAATATCATTTAGTACAACAATTAGTTTTTGGCCAGAAGAATTGCCCAAAACATTAATATTATATAAAATTGATGCAGATACAAAAGAAGAATTATATACAGTAGAAAATAACCAATGCAAGTCAGAGTTTAAATTCTTAGTAAAACAAAAAGGTACTAATTCTCAATGGGAAGTTGGAGTCGGAGAACAAATTACAGGTTTATATGCAGGAACATATGAAATATATGAAATAGATACACAATATGGATATGGTATATGGGATGATAATTATGATACTAGCAAAGGATTAAAGAAAATTGCAGAGATAAATTTACCTGATGATGGTCAAGTTATACATAATGTTATTATAGAAAATAAAAAACAATTCATAGATTTATCAGGATATGTTTGGGAAGACATGTTAAATGGAAAAGACAATGCAAGAAATAATTTATTCCAAAATGATCAATATGATGATAAAGACAAATTAGTTCCAGGAGTAAAAGTAATATTACATGATACAGTAAGAAACAGAGAATTAGTAACATGGACTAATGAAAATGGCGAATATCATTTTGGTTCAAGAAATGAAGATTTAACATATACAGATGATACATTAAGAATAGCAGATTTAGACAAATATTATATTGAATTCGAATATAATGGTGTAAAATATAGAAATGTAAAACTAAATCCAGATGTAAATGTAACAAATGCATCAAGAGCATCAGAAGAAGTAGCATCAGGAAAATCAGATGAAGACTCAAGTGTAAGACAAAGATTTAATGAAAGATTTAGTACAATATCATCAGGAACTCAGATAGATAGCAACGGGGAATCAACAGGAATTGTAATAGATGCAAATGGAAATGTAAATTCAGATAAGATATCATATACAAAAAATGGAGAACATCAATCACAAATAAATTATGGTAAAAATATGACAGAAGCAAATGGAAATAAAGAAGCATATGGTGAGAATATTTACCATATAAAAGCAACAACATATAAGAACTTGAATTTAAGTGATTATTTGGAAGGATATATCAAGAAAGAAAATACAACTATAGTACATGTTAATGAAATTAAGAATATAAACTTAGGATTATATTCAAGAGAACAAGTAGACGTGGCGGTAGATAGTGATGTAGCAAGATTTGTATTAAATGTAAATGGATATCAACATACATATAAATATGCAACATTGGTAAATCCAGATACTCAAGAAGAAATGGATGTAAAATTAAAAGCACTAAAAGGAAAATATTATGAAAGACAATTACATGAATCAACAATATCATATAGTGCAACACCAGAAGGAGTACCAAATTTATATGCAGATATAACATATAAGATATATCTACAAAATAAATCAAATACATTAACAGCAAAAATAAAAGAATTAACATTAAATTATGATGAAGATTTAAAAATAATATCATATGGATATGAAGGATCAAATGTAAATACAGAAGTTTCAGAAAGTGCAATAACAGCAACAAAGAATGGAACAGGAGCAGTACAATTAAAAGAAGCAACAATAGATTTAGAGAAATTAGAAGATAGAAAAATATCAGCAGGAAAGAGAGAAGTACTAGAAGTAACATTTAGAACAGATGCCAATACAATAGCAAAAATATTAAATAATCCAACAGGAATAAAATTTGATTTTATGGCAGAAGTAAAAACATATTCAACATATGCAAATAATGAAGAAAACGCATTTAATAGAGCAGAAGGAATAT
>ERZ824473.1552-NODE-1552-length-31585-cov-3.988487_pt1 | contig 31585 bp, 25 predicted proteins | sample MGYA00519874_ERZ824473 | MGnify/ENA primary metagenome ERZ824473 (study PRJEB31778, sample SAMEA3449151) | human gut metagenome | biome: human gut; feature: human-associated habitat; material: faeces | place: United Kingdom | collected 2010/2012 ... | reverse complement strand
TAGAGAATATGATGTGGATGACCTTATTGGTCTATGACTACATCATACCAGGAGAGAAGAAAATGCCAAAAACTAAAATTCAAAGTATTGTATTTACCGCAATGAGGGTATTCTGCATGTTTATGTTTCCCGACAGCACTTTTACTGCAAATATTTTTTGTAGGTCCATTTGTACGTCTGATGTTCAGAAATGCATCCAATGGAGACGTGATGGCGTGCCGGAGAGTGACGGACAGCAGGATTGCCAATATATTTGAGGACAGACTGGCGGATGTATGGGTCTGTCAGATGGAAAAATACAGAGAATATGACCGATTTATAAAATGTAGTAAATGCGAGCTGAAAGCGTGGTGCAGAGGTTGTCCGGCAGTAGCAAATGGAACGAATGGTGATTTTTACGGGGCAGATCCTCAGTGCTGGAAGATAAAAAATGAAAGAACGGGGGAGCGATTATCATGTTGATGGATCTGATAAAAAAATCTTTCATATAAAAAGCTCTCTCATATAAAAAATCCATCAATCGGACTATCTGCCGGATTGATGGATTTTTGTCGGGGATATTCCCCGATCATCATTCTGTAATTTATTTGAACTCAACGATCTGAGTAAGATCAGTTATCATGTTCGTCTTCGAAAGGATCTTCATAATCCTCGTCCTCGTCGTCATCTTCATAGTAATAATCTCCGCCTCTGGAGGCAATACCAAGAATCAGTGAGATGACTGCGAAAGCAGCACTTACACCGGCAACAATCAGCAGTTCCAGTTCGCTTCCGCGTTTCAGGAATGCAAATCCGGCACTTGCCAGATAGAACAGCATTGGTGCAAGGAATGCAAAGATCGTATAACGATTCACCATGATGAAATACAGCAGAGCTGAAACCAGCATGCAGAGTGCCAGAATCACATAAACCATACCGGAAGTAGCAGAACCGTCTGAAGAGGTGCTGCTCAGTCCAAGTGTAAATCCTCTGTACATCAGATATCCGAAACCGAGAAGTGAGAGGATACCAAGGATGATACGGGCAGGTCTGAATCTTGGTACATCATCATATTCGTACTCATCATCATCATACTCATCGTCGTACTGCTCTTTTTTCTTTGTATCTTTTACTTTCTTCTCATCAGGATCTTCGTCCTTTTTCTTCTTTTTGGCAAATTTGCTGTCAGGATCTGTCGCAAGCATCTCTTCATATCCTTTGCGTACTGCCTTTTCACGCTTTGTACGAACCTGCTCTGCAGGAATATTTCCATATTTCTGCTCATCAGAAGCTTTATTAGTATCAGAAGCTTCTTCAGGATGACGCTTCTTGACCGGTTTCTTTGCGGACGCCTTTTTCTCCCCTGGCGTCTTTGTGGAAAGCGGTTCTTCTGTAGAAGCAGGTCTGACTTTCTTTTTGACTGGTCTTTTTTCCGGTTTCTCGGAAATTTCAGCAGTTTCATCATTACTGATCGGTCTTGAAGCCTTCGGACGTACAGGTTTTCCTTCTGCGTCTGTCAGTCTGCGTCTTTTCGCAGGTTTTGCTCCGGCTTTCTTTTCGGTTTCCTTTACTTTTTCAGCGTCAGAGCCGGCAGCAGATCTTTTGACTGGAGGCTTTTTGGCAGCCGGGCTTTCTTCTGCTGCACCCTTCTTGGATACGGATGATTCAGCAGGTCTGACAGCGACTTTGCTTTCAGCTTTATCGACTGGCTTTGCTTCTGCCTGTTCAGCCTCTTTTTTTGCAGCTATTTTCCTGGCACGCTGCCTGTCGAGATTCCACTGCTTCTTACAGTCACGGCAGACTGCATATTCGTTGAAGATCGGATCTCCGGATTCCGTTGTGCCGACTTGTCTTTTCATACGCTCAAGTTCTTTACCACATGATGGACACTTCATATTAATTATGTACTCCTCTCCTTGTCAATGACAAAATTAATAACAGAAGTATTATAGCATTTTGTGTCAGTTTGGACAATGGAAAAATCAAAGATATAGATGGAAACTGTCGAGGAATGGAAAAAATAAAGTAGTAGACTTTACAAATTTAGTGTGCTAAAATGTAACAGTAATTAAACGAGGGTGAAAAGGAGATTGGTTTCATGAGCAAGAAAATAAGGACTGAGGCGGTTGATTATCTTTTTAATGCCATTTTAAGCCTTGAAAATAAAGAAGAATGTTATACTTTTTTTGAAGATATCTGTACGATCAACGAACTGCTTTCGCTTTCCCAGCGTTTTGAAGTGGCAAGGATGCTCAGAGAGCAAAAGACATATCTTGAGATAGCAGAGAAGACCGGAGCGTCTACAGCAACGATCAGCAGAGTCAACCGTTCACTGAACTACGGAAATGACGGATATGATATGGTCTTTGAGAGAATCGGACTTACAGAAAAGGAAGAAGATTCATCAACTGCAGAAGAATAGAAAGTGGAAAGATAGTTCGGAAAAAAGTATGAGCGGATCTTTGGCCGGGGATCTTCGGACGCAGAATACAAAAGACACGAACCTGTGGCTGCAACCATTGGAACGTGTCTTTTTTTAAATATCAGTCCTTCTTATTCTTAGAAGAAGGAGCTGCGATATCATCAATAATCCGTTCGATCATCATCTTTTTCAGATATACGTCGAAACTGAGATTACAGATAAAAGCAAACTTCTGGAGAGTATCCCTGTCTTCTCCGTCAGGAAGTTGGTCAAAAGCTTCTCCTGCCTTATCATAAGCGGAAGATACGCTGTCTTTCAGCGAGTCGAGCCGTTCTTTTTCCATGTGGCAGAGTTCTTCATAAATAGAGGAAAGTTCCATTGTATCATTTCCGGAGAAATATTTTTCCGTCAATGGCTTTAGTACCGTTTCGATATCTTTGATCGACAAAATACTTTTAAAATAGTAGATAAAAATGAGAAGCAGCATATGCTCCCGGGAATACTTCTTCTTCACAGGCGGCGGAAGAAGATTGTTCTTTGTATAATTGTTGATCATGGTCTTAGTAAGGATCTTATCCTCTTTATATCGCTTGGTAGAAGCGAGCTGTTCATCCATAAAAGTAGTGACTTGATCCATATAAAGATCAATATTCGGGATGTCACCCGGATGCACATATTGAAGATGGGAAAGTTCATTTAAAATGCTGTTAAGCATATCATTCATATCTATAGTCATGTTATCACCTCGACAGACTCATTATATAGTATTTAAAACTATATGGCAAGTAAAAACTCAGAATAATGCAGAGGAACAGTAACAGGATGATCTCGACGAAATTAAGAATAACATAGACTTGACAATCAAGAATGTATGTTCGATAATGGAAGATACAAATGATGGGTATGCAGAGGCATAATCAGTAGATAGGAGAGCAGTTTTATGAGTATTTATGATAAATTGAACGAACCCCAGAGAGAGGCGGTATATCATACAGATGGACCTCTGTTGATCCTGGCGGGTGCAGGTTCGGGAAAGACCCGGGTACTGACGCACAGGATCGCATATCTGATCGAAGAGCGGAATGTGAATCCGTGGAATATCCTGGCGATCACGTTTACGAACAAGGCAGCAGGAGAGATGAGAGAAAGGGTGGATTCCCTGGTGGGCTTTGGCTCGGAAAGCATCTGGGTAAGCACTTTTCATTCGATGTGTGTGCGGATTTTAAGAAGATTTATAGACCGGCTTGGGTATGATAACCGTTTTACGATCTACGATACAGACGATCAGAAGACTCTGATGAAAGAAGTCTGTAAAAAGGTCGCCATTGATACAAAGGTTTTTAAAGAGAGAAGCCTTATGTCGGCGATTTCTTCTGCCAAGAATGAACTGATCCTTCCGGATGAGTTTGAACTGAATGCAGGAGGAGATTTTGCAAAGCTGAAGATTGCAAAAGTATACCGTGAGTATGAGGCACAACTGAAGGCGAATAACGCACTGGATTTTGATGATCTGCTGGTGAAGACGGTTCAGCTTCTGCAGACGCAGCCGGATGTGCTGGAGAATTATCAGGAGCGGTTTCGCTATATTATGGTCGATGAGTATCAGGATACGAATACAGTGCAGTTCCAGCTTGTAAGACTGCTTGCCGGAAAGTATCGGAATCTGTGCGTGGTGGGAGATGATGACCAGTCGATCTACAAGTTTCGTGGAGCGAATATCCGCAATATTCTGGATTTTGAACATGAATTTTCAGATGCCTGTGTCATAAAGCTGGAGCAGAATTACCGCTCCACGGGCAATATCCTGAATGCAGCGAACCGGGTAATCGCCAATAATAAAGGCAGGAAAGAAAAGACTTTATGGACTGCCAACGGGGAGGGAGAGCTGGTTCATTTAAGGCAGTTTGATACAGGATATGATGAGGCGGATTTTATTGCAGAAGATATAAAAAAGGAAGTAAGGGCAGGAGCATCATATAATGACCACGCGGTGCTTTACAGAACGAATGCACAGTCCCGTCTTTTGGAAGAAAAATTTGTTGCGATGAATGTCCCGTACAAGATTGTGGGCGGTGTCAACTTTTATGCCCGCCGGGAGATCAAAGATCTGCTTGCGTATTTAAAGACGATTGATAATGGAATGGATGATATTGCGGTACGAAGAATCATTAATGTGCCAAAAAGGGGCATTGGTCTGACTACGATCAACCGGATCCAGGAGTCTGCTGCAGAACGTGGGCTTGGATTTTATGAGACGCTGATGGCTCCCGAGTTGATCCCTGGAATCGGAAGAAGTGCAGCAAAGCTGGATTCTTTTGCAGCTCTGATCGAATATTTTAAAGGGCTTACCGGACAGATGAGCATTACGGATCTGCTGCGGGAAGTGATCGAAAAGACGGGATATATGGAGAGTCTGGATTCCGAGGATAAAGAGGATGCACAGGCGAGAAAGGAAAATATTGATGAACTGATCAATAAGGCAGCCGCATACGAAGAGGCAGCAGAAGATAGAGATGAACCGGCTACATTGAGTGCTTTTCTGGAAGAAGTGGCGTTGGTTGCGGATATTGACAGTCTGGATGAAGAACAGGATTATGTTGTCCTTATGACACTGCACAGTGCCAAAGGGCTGGAGTTCCCTCATGTATATCTGGCAGGAATGGAAGATGGCTTGTTTCCAAGTTATATGACGATCACATCAGACGACAGAGATGATCTTGAAGAAGAAAGACGGCTTTGTTATGTGGGGATTACAAGAGCAGAGCAGGAGCTGACGCTTACCTGTGCAAGAAGAAGGATGGTCAGAGGCGAGACCCAGTATAATAAGATTTCACGTTTTATTAAGGAAATTCCGGCAGAACTTCTGGATACAGGAAGCCGCAGGATTGAACCAGAGACGGAAGTGCCGGTACAGCAGAATACATATGCACATGCAAGAGAAGCATTCCGGGCAAGGGCTTTCGGTGCGGCTTATAGCAACGGGGCAGGAAAAAGCAGCGGAGTTTCTTCGGGTAAGAGCAGCCAGGGACTGGCATCTCTTCAAAAAGGCAGCCAGCTTGCAGCAGGATCAGGTGGCAGTCCTGATTATGCAGAAGGAGACCGGGTGCGTCATGTGAAGTTTGGGGAGGGAACCGTTCTTGAGATTCGGTCCGGTGGCAGAGATTATGAAGTAACGGTGGATTTTGACAGTGCAGGAGTCAGGAAGATGTTTGCAAAGTTCGCAAAACTGGTAAAGATTTCATAGGTTTGTGGACTGTCAGCCGATCAGAAAAGATGATTATGATGTGAGAACCGGGACAGAGTTTTTAGGAAAAATCTCCGAAAGCGGTAGTAATAACAGAGCTTAAGTGTTATAATATACAAAAATCAGTCGTAACCTGTGAGAGGTTAGAAAGGATGTGCAGATATGAATAAAAAATTAGAGGATATGATCGCTGAATCAAAATTAAAAGAAATCCTGCATAAGAACGAGGCAGAGAAGCAGAAGAATGCGGTTGTATGGGTACTTGCAATTATTGGTGCGATTGCAGGAATCGCAGCCATTGCATATGCGGTATTCCGTTTTGTGACACCGGATTATCTGGAAGATTTTGAAGATGATTTTGATGACGATTTTGACGATTATTTCGATGAGGATGATCAGGTATAAGTTCAGGTATAAGTTCAAGATGGTAATAGCACAGTAAGAAGAATACAGACAGGATGTGACGGTTGGAGTACACCCTGTCTGTTTTGTTTGTTGGGAGGAAATAATGAAAAAAGGACAGATCTATGAAGGCATAATCGAGAGAGTGGATTTCCCGAATAAGGGAATGATTTATATTCCGGAGGAAGAAAAATATGTCACGGTGAAAAATGGTATCCCGGGTCAGAAAGTCCGCTTTATGATCAATAAATTTAAGCGGGGAAATGGAGAAGGAAGACTTCTGGAAGTGCTGGAAAAATCACCGCTGGAGACCAGGGAGCCGGTCTGTAGTATTTTCCCGGCCTGTGGTGGATGCATGTACCAGACTATGTCCTATGAAGAACAGGTAAAGATGAAAGAGGGACAGATCCATCGGATCATGGATCCTGTCGTAAAGGGCGATTATATTTTTGAGAGTGTAAAAGAAAGTCCAAAAGAGTTTCATTATCGTAATAAAATGGAGTTTTCTTTTGGAGATGAATATAAGGACGGTCCGCTTTCTCTCGGACTGCATAAAAAAGGAAGCACATATGATGTCCTGACAGCAGCAGACTGCCAACTGGTCCATCGGGATATGAATCAGATCCTTTCCTGTGTTCTTGCATATTTCAGGAAGTGGAATGTAAGCTATTATAAGAAAATGCAGCATACCGGATATCTGCGGCATTTACTTCTGAGACGGGGGGATACGACCGGAGAGATTCTGGTGAACCTTGTAACGACTACGCAGGAAGAGCATGACCTGACAGAATTAAAAGAACAGTTACTGGAGCTTCCTTTGGAAGGAAAGATCGTAGGAATCCTTCATATCCTGAATGATTCACTTTCAGATGTTGTAAAAAGTGATGAGACAAGAATCCTTTATGGTCAGGATTTCTTTTATGAAAAGCTGCTCGGACTGCAGTTTAAGATCACCCCGTTTTCTTTCTTCCAGCCAAATTCCAGGGGAGCAGAGGTATTGTATGAGACTGTCCGGGAATACATCGGAGATATTGAGAATAAGACAGTTTTTGATCTGTTCAGTGGAACCGGAACAATCGGTCAGGTGCTGGCTCCGGTTGCAAAGAAAGTGATTGGTGTGGAGATCATCGAGGAGGCAGTAGAAGCTGCAAAAGAAAATGCTCTCCGCAATGGACTTTCTAATTGTAAATTCATAGCAGGCGATGTATTTAAGGTGCTGGACGAGATCGAGGAGAAGCCGGATGTGATCGTCCTTGATCCGCCGAGAGATGGTATCCATCCGAAAGCACTGCCTAAGATTCTTGAGTATGGAGTGGACAGGATCGTTTATATTTCCTGCAAGATGACCAGTCTTGCACGGGATCTTGAGATGATGCAGATGGCGGGATACCGGGTGGAGAAGATGACGGCAGTCGATCAGTTCTGTGAGACCGTTCATGTAGAGACTGTGTGCCTCTTGAGCAACCGAAAACCAGATGCGAGAGTAAAGATCGATGTGGATCTGGAAGACTACTACCGTATCAAGGACGAACAGAAGAAAAACAAAGCCTCAGAATAAAATAAAACACCGAACTAAGCGCGAGAGCTGCTGATGCAAATAAGCATTAGCGGCTCTTTTCGCATCAGGGGAGGTGGTGCCTATGATCTGACTCACGTGATCTTGGATGGCGATGACAATCAACGACAATCACGAAATGGAGGAATTCATAATGGCAAAAAAAGAAGCATCAAGGTATATGGCCAGAGCGGCTATAAGTATCAGGAAACGCCCACGATCATGCTGAAGGGCATGTGGCTCAAAGAGCTGGGCTTTGATATCGGGGATTATATCTCCGTCAACTGCGAGGACGGCAGACTGGTGATTACACCGGACGCCGAGAGGGCGGCTGTAAAGGCCGCAGAGGCTGAGTTCATGGAACGGGAGATGAAAGCCTTACAGAAGCGCTACGAGGCCGAGAAGGTTAAAATTCGGGCTCAGATGGTAGCAGAGCCGGGAGCGAGGTGGTAAACATGTTTACCACGGAAGAATTACAGGCAATCGATCGGAAGTATTTCACAGTTATCGTTGCGGATGCCTATGACGTGACTTTAATCAGCAATAATACGCGGCACGTCTGGTACATCCACAATGTAGAGTTGAAAGACCGGAACTTTTGTCTGGTTTATCATAAACATCGTATCAATCAACCCTATCACAGCCACGCCAGGTGCGGGACACTTCGGAGGGCAATCAGGGATATCAAGTCCCATGATCAGTTTCAGTTAAACGGCAGAAAGCCGGTCTATAAGCATTAAAACAAGAGCGGTAACACCCGGATGATGAATGTTACCGCTCTTTCTTCTTTACTTACGGTTCTTCTTGCGTGACAGAGCCGCGTCTTTATTTTGCTTTGAACAGTCTTAAGCAGACGAAAGACTATTGACGAGATCTTGAAGATTACCTCTTGATGGACGAGAGGGATTGTGCTATACTTATGCTTGACGTTTTGCACATGTTTGTATGAAGAAGACACGAGGTGCCTGAAAGATGAACGTAAGCTATAAAAAATTATGGAAGCTCTTAATCGATAAAGACATGATGAAGAAGGATCTTCAGAAGGAAGCAGGCATCAGCTGGGCGACGCTGACGAAGATGTCCAAGGGTGAAGTGGTCAGTACGGAAGTATTGATGAAGGTCTGTAAAGTGCTCCACTGTGATGTCGGTGACATTGTGGAGTTTATTGATGATGGCAGCGAAAACACCGATAAACAGAAATAATTTGGGAACCCGGGCACAAGTCCGTATTATGGGACAGCACATTTGATAGCATGATAAGTGCCCGGAGTGGAAGGATATAGGATGGCCAAGACAAACGAAAGCCCATATAAGGGATCCGCTCAGATCACGAGGGAGCAATTCCTGTTCTATGAGATGAGAACAACGGCAAAGCTCATGCGTGAGGGGCTTAAGGATGAAGAAATAATAGATCGGATCGTGGAAGACAACCTGTTCCAGTATCCGACGGAGAAATCTATCCGTCAGATGGCAAAGGCCTGTGTCAGCAGGCTTAAGGCTATGGAAGATGAAGATCTGATCGAGGCAGTAGCTTCGCAGTCATCGGAGACGGCGAAGCAGATTTGCATGTATGCAATGATGAAGCAGTACAGGCTGGTATGGGATTTCATGATCACGGTGATCGGTGAGAAATACCGGATGCAGAATTTCTCATTCAGTCAGATGGATGTGAATGTATTCTTCATGCAGCTGCAGGAGCAGGATGACTATGTGGCTGGATGGAGTGAGACTACAGTGAAGAAGATCCGTCAGATTCTGATCCGTGTGCTGGCGGAGAATGAGTATCTGGACAATATTAAGGCGGATCATATCAATCCGGTATGGCTGAATCCCGTACTGGAAAATGCAATCAGAAGCAACAATGATGACCGGGCACTCACGGCGTTTAACTGCTTCTCATAGGAGGAACCATGAGCAAGATAAACGAGAGACTGGACAGTCTTAAATTAGAGATACAGAAGCCGGAGTTCCTAGAGGGTAAAGGCTTAAGTAATGAGGTCAATATCCGTATCTTCTGCTATGACGCTGCGGATGAAATGATCGTTCGGCATTTTACAGAGCAACTGATCGTGGATCAGTCGTTGGATTGTCACCTGATCGAGAGGAACCTGTACAAGGTGTTCCTGTCCATCTGCGATGACAAGAGGATTACAGATAAGGCTTCTCAGATGGAAGAAAAGAAGGGGAAGGACTTCCTTTTCCAGAATCTGCAGAAGTTCGCCAATAATAAGAGCTTCGTGGAGAAGATGCAGTACGAGCCACATGAGCCGGGTGACGTGTTGCTGCTGACCGGCGTGGGAGAGGTTTTCCCGTTCATGAGGATCCATTCTCTGCTGGAAGCTCTGCAGCCGGAGTTCCCGGACATTCCAATTCTTGTGATGTATCCGGGCAAGTATGACGGCAGGTTTGTGAGACTATTCGATAAGCTGGAGGCGAATCCGTATTATCGCGCATTCAATATTGTAGGAGGTAGTGACAAATGAGAATACAGCAAATGTTCCATGACGACATCGACAGAAAGATCAACGGCGTCGTCAAGGTCGATCAGGATACCGCAGATGTTCTGAAGCAGGAAGTGAAGGAATATGTCATTACGCGCGATATCCGCAAGCACATGATTACCTTCTTCAATAACTATGGTGAATCCTTCCAGGAGCCGACAGCGGATGTTGGAGTATGGATCTCCGGATTCTTTGGAAGTGGTAAATCTCACTTCCTGAAGATGTTGTCCTATCTGCTGGAAAATAAGGAAGTGGATGGCAGGAAGGTCGAGGATTACTTCCGGGAGAAGTTTGACGATGAGGCGACTTTCATGCCGATCGCAAGCGCGATCCGTGGAGAGACTGACACGATCCTTTTCAATATCGATATTGAGGGATCCATCAATAAGGACAAGACAGCAGTTCTGCGTGTCTTCGCAAAGATGTTCTATAACTATCTGGGCTTCTATGGTGAGAACCTGAAGTGCGCGAAGATGGAGCAGTTCATTGATAAAAAAGGCAAGACCGAAGAGTTTCGCAGGGTGTTTGAGGAAAAGAACGGTTCTTCGTGGGTGGAGTCCCGTGATGCCTTCGCATTCTTTGAGGACGATGTGGTGGATACGCTGGTGGAAGTGCTGGGAATGAGTGAGACTGCTGCTCATAACTGGTTTGACGGCACAGAGACCATTGAGACATCCATCGCACAGCTTGTATCAGAAATGAAAGAATACGTGGACAGCAAGCCGAAGGATTTTCGCCTGTTGTTCATGATCGACGAGGTTGGCCAGTATGTCGGTGACAGTATCGATCTTCTGATGAACCTGCAGTCGCTGGTAGAAAAGATCGGAAGCGAGTGTAACGGCAAGATCTGGGTGGTATGCACCGGTCAGGAAGCAATCGATGAGATCATCAAGACCAGACAGGATCAGTTCTCACGTATCCAGGCCAGATTCAAGACCAGACTGTCCCTGACATCTTCTTCTGCGGATGAGGTTATCCAGAAGCGTATCCTTCAGAAGAAGGAAGAGGTTACACCGCAGCTGGAACAGGTATATAACGCCAATGATTCTGTGCTGAGGAATCTGTTTTCCTTTACGGATGCCATTCTGGACATCAAGGGATACAGCGGTCCGGGAGAGTTTGCAAGGAACTTCCCGTTCGTACCTTACCAGTTCATCATCATGCAGAAGGTGTTCTCCGAGATCCGCAAGCACGGTAATTCCGGAAAACATCTGTCCGGCGGTGAGCGTTCCATGCTGTCCGGATTCCAGGAAGCTGCACAGAAGATCGAGGATAAAGACGAATATGCATTGGCACCGTTCTATCTCTTCTATGATACGGTTCACACATTCCTTGACAGTTCTATCCGCCGAGTGATCGAGCGCTGCCAGAAGGCGGCTGACACGAATGCCGGCATTGAACAGCAGGATGTGTCTGTACTGAAGCTTCTGTACCTGGTTCGTTACATCGATGATATTAAGGCCAATCTGGATAATATCGTTATATTGATGGCAGATGATATCCGCATGGACAAGATCATCATGCGTGAGCAGGTGAGAGGATCCCTGGACCGTCTGATGAGCCAGAACTATATCGGACGTACCGGGGATACCTATAATTTCCTGACGGATGAAGAGCAGGATATTCAGAGAGAAATCAGAAACACGCCGGTAGACACAGCAGCGATTGTTGAACGTATCGCGCATATGGTCTTCGGTGATATCTATACGGCAAAGAAGTTCCGCTATGGCAAATATGACTTCGCCTTCGATCAGATGGTGGATAATACCACAGTCGGCGCTGTGACCGGAGGAATGAGACTGAAGATCATGACCGTTGCAACAGATTCTGCGGAGAAGGCGGAGCTTCGTCTGATGACAGAGTCTTCCGGTCAGTCTATCGTGGTACTGGCAGATACTCCGTATTATGAGTCTCTGGAAAACGCGATGAAGATCCGGAAGTACGTGAAGCAGAGAAATGTGGCACAGCTTCCGAAGAGCGTGAGAGACATCATTGCCAACTATCAGAGTGAGGCGGATAAATATGAGCAATCCGCACAGGGTGAGCTGGCAGATGCTATTTCCAAGGCGCAGTTCTATGTGGATGGAGAGAAGATAGAGGTAAAGGCGGCAGCCGTTTCCTCCAAGGAAGAAGATCCGGTCAAGAGGGATTATGAGATCAAGAAGGGTAAGGCCAGAAGCGTCATTGATCAGTCTCTGGATTATCTGGTATCCCATGTATACAGTGACCTTGATCTGATCAGAGAGAACGCTGAGTCTGATGCGGATATCATCGCACTCTTGACCGGTGCCAATAATATGATCCCTGGAACGGAACCGAACAGGGATGCTGCTGCCAAAGTGGAAGAGTATCTGGAAATGCAGGATCGGAAGCATCTGCCGACATCTATGGCGGATGTACAGAGCAGATACCAGGCGATTCCTTACGGATGGCGTGAAATTGATATTGCTGCCGTAGTAGCTCTTCTCATCATCAATCAGAAAGTCACAATCAAATATGCCGGATCCACAGTGCAGCCGAACAATCCAAAGCTGCCGGATATGCTCCGTAAAAAGAGCGAGATCGGTAAGACACAGATTTCCAAGAGACAGGTGGTGTCTGCTACAAGAATGAAGGCAGTCAAGGATCTGCTCCGTGACTATTTCAATCTGATGGATGTGCCGGCAGATGAAGATGGTCTGATCCAGTTTATTATCGAGAAATTTGAAAGCCTGCAGAAGCATTATGAAGATCTGCTGGCAAAATACGAGGGACACAAGTATCCGGACAGGAATGTGGTCAGCAACGCCCTTACTATCGTAAAGGATGTGCTGTCACAGCAGAAGGATAACGTGGCTCTGATTGAGCGTGTCCTGCAGAGAGAAGACAACCTGTATGATGCTCAGGAGGCTATGCAGAATGTGGAGGCCTTCTTTAAGACACAGGTAACGGTCTTTGATGCCGCAGTGAAGTTTGAACAGGATCTGCGAAATGATCTGGACTACATCAAGAAAGATGAAGAGGCGAACCAGGCACTGAACACGATCCGCCTGATCACTATGATTCCTGCAAACGGAAAATATGATTACAAGAGGATTCCGGAACTGAATGGCCTGATGGCAAAAGTGAAGGCATCCCATGATGCCATGCTGGAAGCCAAGAGGACAGAGCTTCTGGAAGTCGTTCGTCAGTGTATGGCTGAGATTCACCAGGCGGCGGACGGCGGTAATCCTACAGCCAAGGCAATCAGTGACAAAGCTGATACCTATTATGGGCAGCAGAAGGAAAAGATCGCGGAGACAACCAGCCTGGCGTTGATGGAAGGGTTCCCGATCCCGATGTGGAATTATAGGGATGATGCTGTTTCAAAGATTGATTTCACTAAGCAGCCTCCGAAGCCGGTGGATCCTCCGAAGAAAAAGGATGATGATGACAAGCCGGTGGTACAGAAGACATACAAGCCTATCTTCCGTCAGTCGCTTCTGAAAGCGGCAAGATTGGAAAGTGACGCTGAGATCGATGCATACGTAGACAAGCTCAGAGATCAACTGAAGACACTGCTGAAAGGATCTGACGGTATCGATCTTAAGTAAAGGAGAGCCAATCATGGATAAGAATGCGATAAAGAAATATGCGGTCTGGGCACGGAATGAGTTGATTGCCCGTGTTACACAGAAGGCTGAACAATATGAGATTACAGAGAAGAAGACGACTCCGAAGGATGCTGAAAGCATTAATGGACGCCTTTTGACAGAAACTGAAAAAAATCAGAGGAAAGCCCTGATCGAGAAGATTCAGGCAGACGGATTTGAGCAGGTGATGGAGGAAGTTGCCTACACCTGGTTCAACAGATTTACTGCACTCCGCTTCATGGAAGTAAACAACTATCTTCCAAGCCACACGAGAGTGTTCACAAACGAAACCGGAGAGTTTAAGCCTCAGATTCTGGCAGATGCTATCCAGCTGGATCTGGAAGGCCTAGATATGGATAGGGTGTTTGAACTGAAGGAGGCCAATAGAACGGAAGAACTGTATAAGTATCTTCTGATTACCCAGTGTAACGCTTTGTCTGCTGTTTTGCCGCGTATGTTCCAGAAGATTGAGCATTATACGGAATTGCTTCTACCAGACTATCTCCTTCGTGAGGGCAGCGTTATTGAGCAGATGATCGCATTGATTCCTGAAGAAGATTGGACAGATCAGGTCCAGATCATTGGCTGGCTGTATCAATATTACAATAGCGAGCCGAAGGATGCGGTATTTGCCGCTCTCAAGAAAAACGTGAAGATATCCAAAGAGAATATACCTGCGGCGACTCAGCTTTTTACGCCAGACTGGATTGTTCGTTATATGGTAGAAAACAGTCTAGGCCGTTTATGGTTAGAGGGACACCCGAATGACGCTTTAAAGTCTGATTGGAAATATTATATGGACGAAGCGGATCAGGAAGCGGATGTGCAGAGACAGTTGGAGAATATCCGAAAAGAATATGCAGCATTGAAACCGGAAGATATTCGGTGTATTGACCCTTGTATGGGGTCGGGTCATATTCTTTGTTACATGTTTGATGTCCTGGTAAAGATTTATGAAGATTACGGATATACAGCGAGGGAAGCTGTACAGAATATTGTTGAAAAAAACCTATGGGGGCTGGATATAGATGAAAGAGCAGCACAGCTGTCATATTTTGCTGTTCTGATGAAAGCGCGTCAATATGATCGCCGATTCTTTAATAAAAAGGATGAGAATGGTGAACTATGCATTCCTCAGCCGAATGTCTATGCTATAGATGAAAGTAATGGAATCACATCTGCACCTATGCATGATATGGGAATTGAATTGTCACAGGAAGAATATGAGAAAGCAGTTAGGCAAGCAGTGCGCCTTGTGGAAGAGATGCATGATGCAAAGGAATACGGAAGTATTATTCGTGTAACTCCTTGTGATTGGAATCTGCTACGTCGGTTTGCTGTCCCAAGAGGGGCAAGTGAAGGCCAGATGACACTGGACATTCATGGAGAGATTGAAGCTTCTGAAAGATTACAAAAGCTGATAAATATTGCAGAGGCGTTAGGCCAAAAGTATCATGCTGTCATTACCAACCCTCCATACATGAGCGCAAGAGGAAGTATGAGTGCTGTTTTAACAAAATATCTTACAAAGAACTATGCGCTTTCGAAAAATGATATGTTTACGGTATTTATGGAGGTTTGCCAAAATTTACTGAAGAGAGATGGATTGTACTCTATGGTCAATCAACAGTCTTGGATGTTCTTAGCAGGATTTGCTAAATTAAGGGATAAATTGTATTCAACTATTTCTTTTGTGAATATGCTTCACATTGGAGCAGGGGCATTTGAGGGAATCGCTGGTGAAGTAGTTCAATCAGTAGCGTTTTCTGTAAGAAACAGTTATCTCCCAAAGTATCAAGCTTCGTATTTTGATGTGACAGAAGGTAAATGGAGAGAGTGCATAGAAGGTTTACCTAGGAACCCTCACGTATATAACATGTCTACAAATGAGATACAAGATATCCCTAATGGTATTCTTTGCTATCACCTGGGTGGCGCAGCAATCAACCAGTATTACAATGGTAAACGGCTTGATTCATTTGCAGATCCGAGAGTGGGTATGGCAACAGGAGACAATGATCTATTTGTAAGATTATGGCAGGAGGTTGAATTCCCCAATATCGGACTTGGTGTTCGAGACGGAGAAGAAACTTTGGACCGTGAAGAGAGATGGTATCCATATAATAAAGGTGGGGAGTGTCGTAGATGGTACGGAAATAGAACGCATCTTGTGGACTGGTATCATAATGGAAGCACAATTACTGCTTTTAAGCAAGGCCGCTTAATGAGGGGAGAAATAGAGAAAAAGAATAGTGAATGCTGGAACAGAGAATATTATTTTCTTGAAAGCATTAGCTGGTCAAAAGTTTCATCTGGTCGCTTTGCAGTTCGTTATTATGAGCCAGGATTCATATTTGATGTAGCAGGTTGCTCTATTTTAGGACTGGGTGAAAATCTGCTTTATGTTATGGGCGCGTTAAATTCAGAATTACGTAATGCTTATATTGAGTCACTTAGCCCAACATTGAATTTTGAGACTGGGGCAATAAAAGCGTTTCCGATTATAGTAGACGAGAGCAGAAAGAAAGAGGTCGAAGAGATTGTAAAAACCTGTATTCAGATTGAAAAAGAAGAATGGGATTCTTATGAAGGTTCATGGGATTTCTCAAGACATCCTTTAGTCGGTGAATACGACAAGATCGAAGATGCTTTCAAGAATTGGGAAAAGGTTTGCAATGATCGGATAGAACACATTAGGCAATTAGAAGAAAAATTAAATGAATTGTTTATTGGTATTTACGGATTGCAAAATGAGATGTCCCCTACCATAAATAGTCAAGATATTACATTACGAAAAGCTGATTTACAGACAGATATAAAAAGCTTAATTTCATATGCTGTTGGCTGTATGTTTGGTAGGTATTCGCTTGATGTACCGGGATTAGCATATGCAGGAGGCAAATGGAATCCTCAGAATTATAGTACATATATCCCTGATCTCGATGGAATAATACCTATTTGTGATGATGAGTATTTTGAAGATGATATTGTGGGAAGATTTGTCAAGTTTATCGAAGCGGCTTTTGGAAAGGAGAATCTTGAAGAAAACTTGGGGTTTATCGCAAGCGTACTTGATGGAAATGGGACATCTCGCGAAATAATACGTAACTATTTCATTAACGATTTTTATGCAGATCATTGCTCAAATTACTCTGTTACGGGATCTGGGAAGAGACCTATTTATTGGCTCTTTGATTCCGGGAAGAAGAATGGATTCAAATGCTTAATATATATGCATAGATATAAATCTGATACCATTGCACGCATTCGAACAGATTATGTACACGAACAGCAATCTCGTTATCGGACAGCAATCAGTGATTTGGAGCAGCGTATTAGCACAACTACTGCATCTGAAAGGGTGAAGATAAATAAGAGATTGTCTGTACTAAGAGCACAAGCTGATGAAATCAGGATCTTTGAAGAAAAAGTGCACCATCTTGCAGATCAGATGATATCTATTAACCTCGATGATGGAGTAAGGAAAAACTATGAGTTGTTCATAGATGTCCTAGCAAAAATAAAGTGAGGTGAGCGGTAATGAGATTAGAGTTACAAACCGTTTCCAGGGATAACTTATTTGAAGCTAAAGCCGTGTATATTGACGGGGTTGTCACTGTAAAAAAAGGAAGTAGAATCAATACCCATGCAGGAAGCGGATTTAAGCCGTCTTCAGTAGTTAGAGAGAAACTGAATGACCCAACAATTGTTGGAGAAGATGGCATACTTACGGAGGATGTCACATTTAGCAGTCTTTCAACTGCAGCATCCTTCGTCGCTGGAAGAACATCAAATGGAATGATTACCTGGAAGACGATGGATGGTAAATACGTTAGAGAATCGTTAAAAAACTGATGTTTAGGAGATGAGCAATAAAATGGATTCAGATAAGATCATCCAGGAATTAAATCAGCGATTTGCCGCTCCACTGCCGGAGTTCTATAAGCGCCGTATCGTATTTTGGTACGATGAGGATGGTGAATTCCAGGATAGGCTGGATGAGGTGACGCTGAACAACGCGAAGCTATTGGCGTTGACAGGCACCAATAACTTTGCTGTGAAAAAACTGTTGTCAGTGGACGATACCACAAGTAACTATCTGGTATATTGTCCGCTGTCCTATGAGAAACCGGAAGAAAACTGGCTTCTGGATATTGAATTATATAGCGAAGAGTTCCGGGCGGATCTGATCTCTATCTGGATGGATGAACTGGGTATTCCGTCAACACCGGCTATGCGTAAGCAGGTGAAGGAATACCGGAAGTATTTCAATGCCAAGACGCGTAGGGATAAGATTGCGGGTCAGAGCAAGACTCCGACGGTTCCTGCTCAGCTGCACATGGCAGTCATGGGAGCGCTGGGCGGACTGAAGGATGTTTCTCCCGCAGCGATCATGAAGGAAGTGCTGAAGGCTGGACTGGATATCAATACGAACTACCTTTACAAAGAGTTCGTCAATTATGGTGCGGATAAAGCGTTCTGGAGTATGGTGAAGCAGGGATCCGGATACGATGCTGAGCAGAAGGATATCGCGCAGATGGCAACGCACCTGCTTCTGACAGCAGCCACAAGGACAATGCGTCTGGAATATCTGGCCGGTCTTGACGGATGGATTTCTTCACCGCATCAGGCTTTCTGCTATGACTTCATTTCAGACTGGCTGCACAGTGATGATCAGGAACAGCTTTCCGAGATCGCGAAGGCGGTGGAATATGAACTGAAGCTTCCGCAGCGATTCATGAAGCTGGAAGTCAGTGATCTGGTGGATACGGAGATCTTCCCGTGCCTGGATGAAGTGATCCTGATCAAGCTGATGACGGAGATTGGTGATCACATCATTGATGTGGATGCAATCAAGCAGACTGTGGAGAAGCGCCGGACAACGGTAGGCTATGCTCAGGTCAAAGATTACTATGAAGGAATCCTGCAGGTAGCCAACATGCAGGCGTTCTATAAAGAGCATACGACAGGCTTCCATTCGGCTGAGGCTAAGAAGGTCTGGAAGGAATACACATCAGAGTATTACATGATGGACACCTACTACCGTCTGTTCTATAAGAGCTACGGTGAGAGTCTGAAGTCATATAATTCAGATCTGCATGATCTGTTCCGTTCCGTTATGGAGAAGGTGGAAGGTCTGTATAAGAACTGGTTCCTGGGACAGCTTGGCGGAAACTGGTCAGTGGTCTGCTCAGATGAACTGGCGAAATACGGAAGGATTCTGGAAGTGCCGCAGCAGGTAGACTTCTATAAGAACCGGATCCAGAATGCGGACAGCAGGGTGTTTGTTGTTATCTCTGATGCTTTGCGTTATGAGGTGGCCGCTTCTCTGACAGAACAGCTGCGCAGAGAAACACAGGCGGATGTAAAGCTTCAGGATGTCCAGGGAATCTTCCCGACAATCACGAAGTTTGGTATGGCTGCATTGCTTCCGCATAAAGAACTGGAAGTAGAACTGCATGGTGATGTGCTGAAGGTCATGGCGGACGGCGTATCAACGGATGCCGGATACCGTGATAAGGTGCTGAAGGCTGCGAAGCCGAACAGCGTGGCAATCAAGTATAACGATCTTGTAAGTGCGAAGAGGGCTGACAGAAGTGCGATGGTCAAGGGGATGGATGTCGTGTACATCTATCACGATACCATTGACGAAGCAAGCCATACGGCAGACTCAATGGTATTCCCGGCATGTGATGATGCAATTCAGGAACTGAAGAACCTGACGAAGATCATCTGCAATGACTTCGGGGCAACGCGTATTCTGTTCACAGCAGATCACGGATTCCTTTATACCTACAGTCCGCTGACAGAGGATGACAAGATCGACAAGACGGGATTCGTCAATCGTATTGTGGAGTACGGCAGGCGTTTCGCTATCATGATGAAAGATTCAAATCCGGATTACCTGCAGAAGGTAGAGTTCCTTGGCGGCAATTCGGAATATGATGCTTTTGCACCGAAAGAGAATGTTCGCATCAAGAAACTGGGTGGCGGGCTTAATTTCGTGCATGGTGGTATCAGCCTGCAGGAGATGGTCGTTCCGGTCATTGATTATCATTTCCTGAGAAATCAGAGCAAACAGTATCAGAGGAACCAGAAGAAATATGATACGAAGCCGGTAGAAGTCAGCCTTCTGTCGGCAACACATAAAGTTAGCAATATGATCTTCTCTTTGAACTTCTATCAGAAAGAGCCGGTGGGAGACAATCGTGAGGCGGCTACGTATCAGCTGTACTTTACCGACAGCAACGGCAAGCAGGTCAGCGATGTCGCGAAGATCATTGCGGACAAGACCAGTGACAACGGACAGGAGAGAACCTTCCGGTGCAGCTTCAATCTGAAGTCACTGAAATATGACAACAAAGAAATCTATTATCTCGTGATCGCGGATGCGGACGGTTTGGTCGTATCGCGTGAAGAGTTCCAGATAGATATCGCCTTTGCGGTGGATGAATTTGATTTCTTCAGTTAAGGCTTAAAGGAGAGAAGCATGGAACCGATCGCAGAAGGCGCTGTAGATAAGCGCGAAGAGATTAAGAATAAGCTCCGTCAGTGCTTTGACGGGAAGATCGTCCGTAAGGATCTGACGAAGAAGATAAAGGAAGGTGCGAATGTGCCAGTGTACGTCCTGGAGTTCCTGCTGGGACAGTATTGCAGTTCGGACGACGATGCAGTTATTGAACAGGGCGTGCAGAACGTGAAGAGGATCCTGGCAGAGAATTTTGTCCGTCCGGATGAGGCACAGAAGGTTCTGTCCAGACTTCGTAAGAAGGGAAGCTATACCGTCATCGACATGGTGACGGCAAGATTGGATATGAAGCGGAACCTGTATGTTGCCAGCTTCTCTAATCTGGGAATCACGAACGTCCTTCTGGATGATGAGTATCCGGAGAAATATGACCGGCTGCTCTGCGGCGGTATATGGTGCATCGTTCAGCTGGATTATGAATATGTGGAAGAGGAAAAGAAGAACGGCATGCCTGTACAAATCCGGAAGCTGACTCCGATCCAGATGCCTCATGTCGAGATTGAGGAACTGAAGGAAGGCCGCAAGCAGTTCACAGAGGATGAATGGCTGGACATCATGATGCGGTCAATCGGTATGGAGCCGGATGAGCTGACAGAGCGTGAGAAATGGCTGCTTCTGCTGCGTATGGTTCCGCTGGTTGAGAATAACTTCAATCTGTGTGAGCTGGGGCCGAGATCCACGGGTAAATCGCATCTTTATAAAGAAATATCACCGAACAGTATCCTGGTGTCCGGCGGACAGACCACGGTAGCGAACCTTTTCTATAATATGGGAAGGAAGACCGTCGGTCTGGTAGGCCTGTGGGACTGCGTGGCTTTCGATGAGGTTGCCGGCATAAACTTCAAAGATAAAGACGGCATCCAGATCATGAAGGACTATATGGCATCCGGATCCTTTGCCAGAGGCAAGGAAGAGAAGGCTGCTTCCGCTTCGATGGTCTTTGTCGGAAACATCAATCAGAGCGTGGATGTTCTGCTGAAGACATCCAGTCTGTTTGATCCGTTCCCGCCTGAAATGGGAACCGATACGGCTTTCCTTGACCGTATGCACTGCTATATTCCTGGGTGGGAAATCCCGAAGTTCAGGCCGGAGCATTTTACCGATGATTACGGGTTCATCACTGATTATTTGTCTGAGTTCGTCCGGGAGCTTCGGAAGGAACAGTATGGCGATGCCTTGGATGAATATTTCCGTTTGGGAAGAAATCTGAATCAGAGAGATACTATTGCGGTCCGGAAGATGGTCGGCGGTCTTGTGAAGCTGATGTATCCAGATGGTGTTTATACGAAGGAGCAGCTGGAAGAAATCCTGAAGATCGCGCTGGAGATGCGCCGCCGTGTCAAAGAGCAGCTGAAGAAGCTGGGCGGCATGGAGTTCTACGATGTGAACTTCTCCTACATTGATCTGGAAGATATGTCTGAGCACTATGTATCCGTTCCGGAGCAGGGCGGCGGAAAGCTGATCCCTGAAGGAATGTGTAATCCGGGACAGGTCTACACCATATCGCAGGGCAAGTCCGGTATGATCGGAGTGTTCCGCCTGGAGAGCCAGATGCTGCCGGGTAATGGTAAGTTGGAGAGAACTGGCCTTGGATCTGACCGTGATGCGAAGGAATCTTCTAATACGGCATTCAATTTCCTGAAGGCGAACGGCAACCGGATCAGCGGATCCATCAGCACAACGCAGAAGGATTACATCATCAATTATCAGGATCTTCAGGGAATCGGTATGACTGGAAAGCTGGCATTGCCGACGCTGATCGCTTTGTGTTCTATCGCTTTGGGAAGGCCGGTGCAGAGTTCTACTGCAGTTCTGGGTGAGATCAGTATCAGCGGTACGCTGATCAAAGTGGACAACCTGGCGGATACGCTGCAGGTGTGCCTGGATTGTGGTGCAAAGAAGGTTCTGCTTCCGCAGACATCGTTTGTGGATTTTGCAACGGTGCCGCCGGAATTGATGAGCGCTTTCCAGCTGATTCCGTATCAGAGTGCGGAGGATGCTGTGTTTAAGGCGCTGGGTGTAGAGTAAGGAGATTTATGAAGGTAGTAGAGTCTGGATATAAAATTGATTTGCATATCCACTCCGTTTGTTCTCGTGCAAAGGACAAAGGGAAGGTGGCCTTCAATACGATAGATAACATTGGCGTTTTGGCAGAGAAGCTGAACGCCAATGGTGTTCAGATGTGCGCAATTACGGATCATGATGCATTCGGATTCGATATGTACAAGGCGCTGAAGGCTTATGAAAATGATGATCAGTGCTCTGTTATTAAAGTGTTTCCCGGTATTGAATTTACAGTTGAGTTCATCGGAGAAAACGGTCCGACCGTGCTACATGTAATTGCTGTATTTAATGATGAGGATGAAGCCAAAGTAGCGAAGATCGCCGATTGTTTGGTAGATGATAAGGGAAAAACTGCATATGACAAGAATGAGGCTTTTTCGGAGGAAAAGTTCCTTTCCATTCTGAGAAACATTGATCTGGATACAGTCCTTATCGTTCATCAGAAGAGTTCTCTGACATCATCTCGTCCGTATAAAAATGATGCGAAGACTGTTGGAGAAGAGAAATTCCAAGAGTTTGTTTACACTGATTATTTTGAGGCTTTTGAATTCAAAAACCGTAAGAACGAGGTGTTCAATAAGAATTTCCTGAATGCACAGGATCTGACTGAGGATATCCGATTCATTACGGGTTCCGATTGTCATGACTGGCAGTATTATCCCAAAGAGACAGAAAAAGATAATACGGATTTCGTCTATACATATGTGAAATGCCTGCCCTGTTTCAGAGGGCTGGTTATGGCAATAACAGATCACAGAAGAATAAAGACAGTCAACAGCTTTTTCAATCCGACCGAGACCTATACCAAAAGTATTCAGATTACTATTGATGGGGTAGGATATGATATTCCTCTTTCGCGAGGAATAAATGTTATCATCGGAGATAATTCGATAGGAAAGTCCCTGTTGCTGCACAAACTGACAGAATACAGGAAGCAGCAAGAAGGTCCGCTCAGTAAGACCGTGGTTCGAGGATATGACAAATATCTGAAAAAGCATAATATTGAGATTGGGACAACAATTCCTACGGCAGAGATATTTGCTTTTGATATGCAGGGTGAGATCCGTGATAAGTTTGAACAGGAAAAAATCAAATCTGACGATTTCCTGAGTCCTTATTATCCGGCTCCAATTAAGTCAGGGGCATACAAAGAAAAGATTCAGAGAAAGCTGAACGTTATTTTTGCATTCCTGGAAGAAAAATTCGCATTGGAGCTTTTGGAAGCTCAACTGGGCAGATTTAAGATACTTGATGAAGATATTGAACAGGCGGAGAGCATAACGTTTGTTGGATCTGTCTCAAAGAATAATCGGCGGGTAGAAGGCTTCAATAATATCAGCGCCGATCTGGATAATGTTGTCGAAGAGATAGAAACAATAATGGAAAGCACCTGGCTTGAACAGGATGACAGGAAACAGCTGGAGTATATTATTGAACAGCTGGACAGTATGTCCATGCGTTATGAGAAGAAAAAGAAAAGAGCTGAAAGAGAGAATACCAAAATTGCCCTCTTCCAAAACGCCGTTAGTAAGTTTAAGCAGAAATACCAGTCTTCTGTTTCGGATACGCAAAAGAAGCTGTCAACATACAATGAGAACATTGACAACACAGCCGAAGCGATTGCTGCAATCATCAGGCGGAGAGAGAAGCTTACGGTGCCTGATTTCCGCATCGAGAAAGAAACGATTCAGATACAGACGGAACGTGTCCACGATTATGAATTTAATAGCAGGCTGGGCATAACAGAAATCGATGAAGAGTACGTCAAAGGTCTTTTCGCATCTGAAATGAAAAAGGGCACTAAGAAATCTGTTCTGGAAATGAGCCAGGATGAACTGTCAGAACGGCTTTCCTATTTTACCGGAGCTCCATCAGAAGCACTGAATGAGTTGAAAACAAAAATACAGGAAAAGCTGGATGCTGATCTGGCGAATAAATTTACGATAACGCAGGCAGGAAAAGACCGGACACAGGAACTGTCATCTGGGTTGGATGCTCAAATATATTTTGACATTTTATCCTATGAAACGAGTCACGATGGTATGTATATCATCGACCAGCCGGAAGATAATATTTCACAGAAGGCTGTCCGGGATTATCTGCTTGACCGTTTTAAGATCATGGGTGAGCATCGCCAGGTTTTAATGGTGACTCACAGACCGCAGTTCATCGTAAATCTTGATGTTGATAATGTTATCTTTATCGGGAAGGATGATGACAAAATATATATTCAATCAGGGGCACTGGAATATCGGGATGCAGATTACAACATACTTGATATTATTTCTGACCACATCGAGGGCGGTCTGGATACACTGAGAAGGAGATGGAAACGTTATGAAAAGAATGCTTCAGTTTAAGAAGACGGATGCAGGTTATGCCTGCTTTGAAAATGATGAGAATGTCTTTGAGATAGCGAAGTCCAATCTCCAGTTTGATGTGAGGGCTTTCTATCAGGCTTTTTACAGCGAGGACAAGGACTTCGAGGACATTGAGGTGGAAAACTGCATTCCGGATGATAAGGACGGAATGCGTGTTTATGATTGCATTGTTCTTCTGATGAGCAAGATCAAGGAAAAGCTTGCTGAACTGCCGCCAGAGGATAGTGATGAATCGTCACCGGAGGATGATGATCCTGCTGAGGAATAGCCGGATTATGAAATGATAACAGAATAGAAATTGATAACGACAGGGTGCGGAAATGATCTGCATCCTGTTTTTGTTTACAATAGGTACTTGACAAAAGCGATTGTTGCAACTATACTGTTATCAATCGGTAAGATAAAACAACGATTGTTTACAATCTCAAGTTTGTGAGATGAAATAGCGATTGATAACACGGAGGATTGAAATGATGAGTGCTGATGGATTACTCGTTTGGTATGACGGGAAGAAATATAGGGCATTTTTTAATGGGACAAGTAAGGAATATCCGATAGGTGGACTGGCATGTGAATATTCGCGGTTTAAGCCATATACCCTTAAAGATGTCATTATGGAGTGTCCGGCATTTGATAAGAGCCCGGATACAGAGGGTGTAAAGGATGAGGTTGCTAAATGGCTTTTCGAGATTTTATTCGAGAAGTACGAACCGGTAATTGCGACTATGATACTCACTGAGTTAGGAGATTATGTTCATGATTATCTGTGGGCTGATGATGAAACTAAGAATGGTTTCATTTCAGAACTGAATGCGGGAATCGAAGGGGATAAGGTTAAAGAATTTATTCTGAAGGATACCGGCCTGAATAAGTTTAGCATAGATACTATGGGTGCCATGCTTCTTTCTGCCTACTGTACATTTGCAACCAGTTATGTGGTATTTCGTCATAGTCTGGATATGCTGGCCAATGATGGTGGCGAGGAAGGCGAAGTGGGAAGGTTTATGGAGTTTTATGGTGAAAACATAGAGTTCCAGCATATTGAGTACAAACTGGCGCTGATTGAAGGAAAATTCGCAGAGCTATTTACTATTAAGTCTTCCTTGTCACTGATTCTGTTTGAAACGGCGCATGTACTGGACAGCCAAACGCCGATATTGAAGTGTAAGAACTGCGGACAGTATTTTGTTCCGACTGGAAGATCGGATTCGATTTACTGCTCATACCCGTCACCGCAGGATCCGGAGAAGACCTGCAAGGACATCGGTGCTCAGGTGAGCCGCAGTAATAAGGAAAAGACGGATGTGACTACCAAGGAATACCGGAGGGTTTATATGCGCTATAAGATGCTGATGCGCCGTCACCCGGAAGAAGAGGGCTACGAAGAGCAGTTTAACAGGCTGACGAGCGAAGTGAAGGAATGGAGGAACAAGCTGGCTCATGGGATGGCAACAACGGAAGAGTTTCTGGCATGGCTCATGGAGTTCTCAGAGAACAATCCCAAGTAATTGAAACGAGTGTTGCAAATAATTTGAAATTGCCTCTTGACAGATTTGAAATGAGCGGTTATACTATCCCATGTAAGATGAAATTGTGTCCCAGAACACATGAAATGAGGTATCAAGATGGGTGAAATCAAATTAGAAGATTATGTGCAGGGCAGACAGCCGATAAAACAGATGATGACGGAAGCTGTCAATGCGATGAAAGGCGCAGACAGATCTATGGCTGACTTTGCAGCCGCTACAGGGTTGAGTACATCCATGCTTTCGAGAATAGTTAATGGTAACTATTCTAAGCCGATAGCCGTAGACATTCTTCAGAAGATTGCAGCGTGCAAGGCTAAAGAGTGCCCGCTTGACCTGGAGGATCTTTTGGAAGCCAACGGTATGATGACCAAGGAGCAGGCGGCACGACGCAGCATGATGGAGCGCAGGCATCAGCTTATGGCTGAACGGCAGAGACGCCGCAGAGACATGAGAGATATCATCACCGATGAGTTATTTGCAAGGGGAATTGCAATTAAAAAGCTGGGGGTTCCAGACAGATCGGAGATATCGCCATCAAAGGTCTTTGACGGGGCAAGGGTATGTGATCTTGCAATCACTCTTCCGGACGAGAAGGAATACATCGAATGGGGATTTTCGATGTTGTCGAGTTTTCGGGATGAAGATGATACTGAGCGAGATGACGCTTTTTATATCAAGCGGACGATTGATAACTATGCAGTGGTTTTTCTGCAGGATGCGTGGGAGCCTGAAAACTCTAAGCATAATAAGTTCTCGTTCGGGTTTGTAGATGAGACTTACTTCAATATGTTTATCGATGCACTGCAGATTGCAAAGTTTAACAATCGTATGTCAGCGATACTGATCGATATTGACGAGAGGAAGGTCGTTAAGGAACATATCTTCCCTTGCTGCAACTTCCCTGATGCTGAAAGCTATTTTGATATGCCGGTACATCAGGAAGAGGCACAGGGTAAGGGGGATTTCAGACAGATGACATTCTTTGACGGATTTAACGGGGAGGATACTGAATGATAAAAGACGAACGACAGCTTAGGACAACAAACAATGCGGGACTGGTAGGCTACAGAGCCAAGTATCACGGAGATCGCGTCATAGCGATCATGAAGGGGAACGAAGACAAGCCCTGGCAATGTTTGGGGATCATACGTCCCGAAGAGCTGAGTCAAATGGTGAGTTCAGGACCATGTATCAACCTGGATAACTTATATAACCAATAACTACTGGAAGTGCCGATCATAGCGTATCAAAGCCGGGTAGTATCAATCAAAGCCGAGAAGTGGAAGTATTGATACCACCCGGCTATCACTGTCTAAAGGAGGAAATTGCCTATGGAAGAATTTAAGCGAGTTATCTGCACATGTGGTAAGGCGGAGTGCCCGTATCACAAGGACCATTGCTGTCTGGGTGAGATCGATGTACGAAGTCTGAACGGCAAAATACCGCTGAAGGAAAAGCACAAATGTAAGGTGAAGAACAGCAAGGAAGTTATAGGAGTGCTTGCAGCGTAATATATAGAAGTTACTCGCGAAAGATGCCTCTTGGAAGCGCATGAATCGCAGGACTTAATACCGTGTGAATACACGAGAGTTCTGTGATTCAGTGCGTCCAAGGGGCATTTTTTATGTCCAAAATCGGAAAATGGCTGGATCTCATACCTAATACGGTAGAGAGGTTTAAGATCACAGAATTTCTTCGACTGGGATGTGAGGGCGGTTCCGGTCAGCAGAATTACAAATGTCCTTAAAAATATGGGAGACAGGTCAGAAAAATGAGCTTGAAATCTCCTTTGTACATTAGATGAAGATCCGCGACGGCGGTGAATCATAGATTTACGTCCTGTAAGGGATGACGTTAAAAGACCTGCATCCGGAAAGATGAATGCCTATCGCGAGGGCATTGTCTGACTTGGAGTACGGGTGCTGTTGAAATTTCAATACAAGCCAGCCTTGCAGACGGGCGTGGTCAAACACTGAAACGGAGGATGTTTCAATGGATGATCGCCTTATAAAGCTGGGAATGTCATCGGATTTCTCCGGTTTCAGAGAAACGGAGAATGAAAATGACAAAAAGTGTAACACAGGCAACTAAGTCAACACAGGAAAAAAGAGAGAAGAAGACATACGACGGCACGCCGATCCCGGAGGGATATGTGCTGGCGCCGGTATGGCTGAAGAGGGATTTTGTAAACGAAGCATCGTATATCAAGTCCGAGAACCTGACCACCAGAAAGTATGCGGGAATTACGTTCCTGATCGGTTATGTGGCGGTTCCGCCGGAAAAGTACGAAGGGCTGAAGCAGGATTGCGATGAACAGATCAACGCTTACCTGAAGAAGCACCGTGCCGGTAGATGCATCATCGGAAAGAAGAAGGACGGATCGCCGAAGCTCTGCCCGAAGAGCAACCGTTGTAAGGGCTGCATCCATAAGGGCGAGTATGAGCGTTATAATCCTGAGAAGGATAATAATCCGGAGATCATCTTTTCCGATCTGACTGAAGAAGTCGGTGTCTACGACCAGTATCCCTGCGAGCAGGATAATGAGCCTGACGAAGAGAAGCTGGCGCGTCTGCTTAAGCATCTGGAAACGATAGACAAGCGTTACTGTGATATCGTAACCATGAAGCTTGCAGGGGTGGAGATGGACGAGATCTTCGAGAAGCTTCAGCTGAAATCCAGTAGAGGGTATCAGGTTGTTGACGAATGTGAGCAGGCCTGCAGGAAGTTCTTTGGGCTGTACTGCGGCAAGAAGAAAAAGAAGAAGTAATAGCTTCTGAAAAAGAAAATGCCAGGGGCGGCAGCGGTGCCGTTCCTGGCTGATTTTCGTGTCAGTCGTCTTTCTTGTAAAAGAATGTCTCATAACCATCAGCCCGAAGAAGGATATCCGGCATCCAGTCCGGGGATCTTCCCATCTGCTGACAGACTACATTGAGGTCAACGCCGGGGCTGCATTCTATTATCAGTTCATCGTGGACGTGCCCGACGATAAAGCAATGTGAGAGGGTCCGCATGGCATAGCAGAGGATGTCCCTGCTGACCGCCTGGACGATATTTTCAACAAACTTCGGACCGTATGATTCGATGCGTTCCCATTTCTTGGTGGCACCGATACCTTCATAGGTGACGGATTCTCCGCCGAATTTGTTTTCCCCGATCTTAGGCTTCACATAGGAGAGAAGCCTGCCTGAAGGAAGTTTGATAAAGAGCATCCCGCTTTTATACATGAACTTGATCCCGCGTACTTCGGTCTGGACGCGTTGGGTGATGGTAGTTTTTACGGCACGGTCTATATCCCACCAGAATTTCGTGATAAAGGGATTGGACATGCGCCAGGCATCAACAAGCGGCTGAAGGTCGTCATCGGTCAAGCCCATATCGAGGGCACCCATAGATTTTAAGGCACCGATGGATCCGCCGTATCCGAGGGCGAGTTCCGCGATTTTGCCCTTCTGCCTGAGGTGGCTGTTGATCCCGTGTTTTTCGACAGGGACGCCGAACATCTGGCTGGCGCTGGCGCAGTAGATGTCTTTTCCTTCAGCAAATACTTTGGAGCGCCATTTTTCGCCTGCAAGAAAAGCAAGGACGCGGGCTTCAATCGCTGAAAAGTCGGAGACAATGAACTTGTATCCGTCCCTGGCAACGAAGGCGGTTCTGATCAACTGTGAAAGAGCGTCTGGGATGTCATCGTATAAGAGCTCCATTGTTTCATAATCGCCGGATCTTACTATTTCCCTGACTTCCGCGAGATCCTTCATGTGGTTCTGCGGGAGGTTCTGCAGCTGTATCAGCCTTCCGGCCCATCTGCCGGATCTGTTTGCACCGTAGAACTGGAACATGCCGTGAGCCCTGCCGTCTTTACAGACTGCATTCTGCATTGCCTGATATTTTTTGACGGATGATTTCGCAAGCTGGAGGCGGAGACGGAGGGCATCTTCCACTTTGCCGTCGGTATCTTCGATCAATTTTGCGACATTTTTTTTACCGAGGGATTCTGTTTCTATTCCGTTATCGGAAAGCCATTGCTTCATCTGGGCTACGCTGTTCGGGTTATCAACGCCGGTAATATCCTGCATGGAGGCTGTGAGATCAGCGCGGGAGCGTTCGTCAAATAAGATTGCATTCTCCACCATGACCATATCAAGGGCGATGCCTCTGTCGTTTATTTCCTGATCGAGATGGTATTCATCCCATATCTGCTCAGGAACCGGATATTTTGCAAGGCGTTTCTGGATAGACATTTCCACTTCCACGTCACGGCGGTTGTATTCTTTGAACCTGATCCACTTCTCGCTGTCATGCTGGGGAAGGTTACGGGTGCGCCCGCCGTTTGCTTTCGTGGGCTTGCAGGGTACACAGAAATAACGAATGAGGTCTTTGCCTTCTGTGAGCTTCTGCTCTTCAAGACCGAGAACAGCACCGGCGCCTGCAAGTGATAACGGAAGTCCGAGATATGCTGACCAGATCATGGAGCATTTCCACGATGAGGGATCCAGATATTTTGAAGCCGGATCTTCCGGGATGCTGTAGCCGTAAAAGTATTCCGGGCGGTGGCGCTTCAGCCAGTTTGAAAGACAGATGCGTTCAAAGGAAGCGTTAAAAGCCCATTTTGTAATTGATTCATCAGATAATGCTGCAAGGATTTCATCCGGTATGGTGTCACCGCAGGCAAGATCATATACCTGTACCGGTCCGCCGTTTATGGAGACTCCGAAAAGCAGTATCTCAAATTGATCAGACTCAGCGTATTTGTAAGCACCGCATTTGGAGATGTTCACATCGCTGTAAGTCTCTAAGTCGATTGACATTTCTCTGATTTTTTCCATGTGTTTTGCTCCTGAAAAAGAAGAGGGACGGCAGCAGGATCGCCGCCGCCCCGTGGGTTAAAGGGTTACGTTTGTTATGAAAGGAAATCGTCCTCATCGTCCGTTGCGAAGTCATCCTCTGCTCTGGACTTGCCTCCGAGGGGTTCACCGTCGCGAATCTTCTGAAGGTTGTTCAGACCGCAGGCGATACCCTTGTTACCGTTGCTGTTGAAAGCGTACAGATTGATGGAAGCCCTGCCGTACACGCCGGAATATACTTCGAAACGTTCAAGGATAGGATTCCTGTCCGCGTCCACGATACCGGGTGCGGATGCGCTGTTGGCGTTGATGAAGTAGCTGTTCTTGTAGGCTTCGTCATCGGGGCGCTCCAGATCGCCGTCGCGCAGCGGGGTCTTGATGGCGCTGAGGGCCGGGACAGACTTGCCGTTGCCCTTGAGCTTGGACTCGCCCTCACGGTAGGCCGCTTCGATGGCCACCTGAATCTTGGCGACGGTCTTGGCGTCGGACTTAGGGATGATGAGGCTGACCGAGTATTTCGGAGCGCC
>ERZ824473.1515-NODE-1515-length-32255-cov-4.642640_pt1 | contig 32255 bp, 27 predicted proteins | sample MGYA00519874_ERZ824473 | MGnify/ENA primary metagenome ERZ824473 (study PRJEB31778, sample SAMEA3449151) | human gut metagenome | biome: human gut; feature: human-associated habitat; material: faeces | place: United Kingdom | collected 2010/2012 ... | reverse complement strand
CACAGGCAAATTCTATTTCGGAATCCTTGCATTCAACCTTTCATATCTCTCCAGTTATTACTGGTGTTGTTATTACCAGTTTGGCTTTGGTAATTATTGTAGGCGGTATTAAATATATTTCAAAGGTATCCAGCATTGTGGTGCCAATCATGGCTATTTTTTATATAATTGCAGGAGTTGTTGTTATTTTTGGAAACATTGGAAATGTTCCTGCTGGTCTGAAAGAAATCTTTACGATGGCATTTTCTGTACAGGCAGTAGGTGGCGGTTTATGTGGTACAATTACTGCTTCTATGATGAATGCCATGCGTTTTGGTGTGGCTCGTGGTGTATTTTCAAATGAAGCAGGTATGGGTTCTGCTGCCATTACCGCAGCCGCAGCCCACACAGATCATCCGGTTCGCCAAGGTTATATCAATATGACTGGCACCTTTTGGGATACCATTGTGGTTTGTACGATAACAGGTCTTTGTATTGCCAGTTCTGGTGTACTTGGAAGTACAGAAACTACGGTTTCAGGTAGATATACTGCAACAGACACTTCTATTATAATAGAGGCTTCTAATGTTTCGGATGGGAAGGATGCCAATGAAAAATATGAATATCAAAGAGACACGACAGAAAATACATTGACTTTAACAGATCCAGACAATTCCTCTTTGGTACTTACTGCGGAAAAGAATGCAGAAAATCTGGTTGGTACTTGGTCAGATGCTTCTGGAAATAAGTATATATTTAACAAAGATGGTTCCTATGAATATGCTACGGTCATTGAGGGAGCAGCCCTTACGATTCTGGCATTTGAAACGGTTCTTGGAAAGGTCGGAGCGGTATTGATTAGTATTGCGATTGCATTATTTGCATTCTCTACTATACTTGGCTGGGAATATCATGGGGAAAAAGCGTTTGAATATCTGGTAAAATCTCCAAAGCTAAATATGATTTATCGTGTTGTGTTTTCTTTGGTTGCTTATCTTGGTGCGACTACCGCATTGGATATTGTATGGAATTTTTCTGATATTGCCAACGCATTGATGGCAATTCCAAACTTAATCTGTCTGCTTGCATTAAGTGGTGAGATTGCAAAGGATATAAAAGAGTTTCAGAAGAGTATAAAAGAAGAGAGCGTAGCAAAAAATTAATATTTTAATGCAAAAAATTTAACAATTTTACATAAGTGGAATGTTATAATAGTTACTATCACCATATTGCAAAAAATATGAGGAAAATCTAAGTCTTTTTTTGTAAAAAAATGAAAGGGGGGGATTTTTATGACAAAGAAGGGATTAGTGTATACAAATGATAGTTGTGTAGGATGCAACAAATGTATTAGTGTGTGTAGTTGTGTAGGGGCAATGGTCGCAAAGAAAGATGATAAGGGAAAAAACGTGATTACGGTAGATCCAGAGAAGTGTGTGGCATGTGGTGCCTGTCTGGATGTTTGTGAGCATAATGCTCGTACGTTTGAGGATGATACGGAACGATTTTTTGCGGATCTTGCAAGGGGAGAGAAAATCAGTATTTTAATTGCACCAGCATTTTTGGCAAATTATCCGAAAGAATACGAGAGTGTACTAGGAGGCTTAAAAAAGCTGGGTGTCAATCGAATGATTAGTGTATCCTTTGGTGCAGATATTACTACCTGGGCATATTTGAATTATGTGAAAAAATATGATTTTACAGGTGGGATTTCGCAGCCCTGTCCAGCGGTCGTATCTTATATTGAAAGATATGTTCCAGAACTATTACCTAAATTGTTTCCAGTGCAAAGTCCAATGATGTGTAGTGCAATTTACGCAAAGCAAGTGATGAATATTTCGGATAAATTGGCATTTATCAGTCCTTGTATTGCCAAAAAAGAAGAAATTAATTCCAAACGGGGGAAGGGATTGATTCAATATAATGTAACATTTGATCACTTAATGCGATATGTAAGAGAACATCAGATTAGTGGACCTTCTTGCAAAGATGAGATTTCTTATGGATTGGGTTCGATTTATCCGACACCGGGTGGACTCAAGGAAAATGTATACTGGTTTCTTGGAGAAGATGTTTTTATCCGACAGTGTGAGGGTGAAAAACATATGTATCAGTATTTACAAAAAAATAAAAAACAGATTGCAAAGGGAGAAACACCATATTTGTTTATTGATGCACTCAACTGTTCTGCAGGATGTTTATATGGTACAGCTACCGAATCGGAAAAGAATGCAACGGATGATGTAATGATGGAAATGATGCGTATCCGAAAGGCAAGCAAAAATAAAGAGTTTCGTCACACATGGTCTAAAAAACTCAGTCCAAAACAGCGTTTACGCTTGCTAAATAAGCAATTTTCACATTTGAATCTTGCGGATTATATATGTGAATACGAGGACAAGTCGGAAAGCTGTAAATTTAATGTGCCAAGTCCTGCACAGTTAGATAAGATTTTTAATGAAATGGATAAAAAGACAAAAGAATCCAGAGAAATCAATTGTTCTTGCTGTGGATATGACACTTGTGAATTGATGGCAACAGCAATACACAATGGTTTTAATTACAAAGAAAACTGCATCTATTATATGAAGGGGCAGGTGGAGATTGAGAGAACACATGCATGGGAACTTGCAGAGGAAGTCAAAGAGGATAAAGAAAAGATTTCTGAGCAAAAAGAGCTGATTTTACAGACGATTGAGCAGATAGATGCACAGTTTGAACATGTATATGAGGCAGTTGACCAAATGGTGACAGGAAATGAAGAAAGTGCAAGAGAGTGTAGTAATATTGCTTCTGGCATAGACGAAGTTGCTGCATTTTGCCGTTCCTTGAACGATTCCTTAAATAGTATCAATGACTTTATTCAGGAATTGAATGTAAATAATGAGGAAGTTGTGTCGATTGCAGAACAGACAAATCTGTTAGCACTCAATGCTTCGATTGAAGCTGCACGCGCTGGTGAAGCAGGTAGGGGATTTGCGGTAGTAGCGGGTGAGATTAATGTGTTAGCCTCAGATTCGGGAGAAACTGCAAATCGAAGTACAGAAACACAGCAACATATTTTACGTGCAATTGATGATATTAAAAACGATACGGCAAACTTAAATAACATTATTACATCCATCAATGAACAGACAAATGATTTGGTCGATGTAACGCAGGAGATGAAAGAGTACAATAGTAGAATTTTAGCTTCTGCTACCAATGTAAAGGAGAGTTTAACAAAGTTGTCGGATTCTTAAAAAAGAAAAAGTGGTCTTTCGGATAACATTTTCCAAAGTTGTTGCATAGCATTTTTGCGTATTTCACAACAAAAAAAGTTCGTTTCACAACATTGGGGTATTACATATTTTTTATGTTCCGATATAAGCAACAAAAGAATGGTAAAGGATGTTACAACATGAGGATAGCAATATGTGATGATGAAAAAAATGTTAGGGAATTGATTGGAAAAAAAGTAAGGAAACTGTATCCGAAGGCAGAGCTTATATTTTTTGAGTCAGGAGAAGAAATACTTGCGTTTGAAGATGGAATAGATATCTTATTTTTGGATATTCAGATGCCGAGAAAAAATGGCATGGAGATTGCAAGAGAGTTACGAAAAAAAGACAAAAATATGCTTCTTATTTTTGTAACAGCGTTGGAGGAATATGTATTTCAGGCATTTGATGTGGAGGCATTTCACTATCTTGTGAAGCCGATTGCGGATAGAAAATTCAAAGAGGTACTGCAAAAGGCAGTAGAACAGCTTTGTGTCAGAAATAAAAAAGAAAATATACCAAAGGAAAACTATGTGATGATTAGCCGTAAAGGGCTTCACACAAAGGTATTACTTGATACCATCGTCTACGCAGAAGTTTTTAACAGGAAGGTTGTCATTCATCAATTAGATTCCAATATCGAATACTATGGAAAAATGTCTGAACTGGAACAGGTGGCAGGGGAAGATTTTTTTAGGACACATAGGGCATATTTGATTAATTTCAAATATGTGGAAAAATACGATGCGTCCACTGTTTATCTGGAAAGGGGAACTGTCCTTATGGCAAAACAAAAATTTCCAGAGTTTGTAAGACAATATATGAAATATAATCGCAGGAAGGGAAAGTAGACGATGAAATCTATGGAAATGTACTGGTCGATTGTTTCGCATATAGTTAATCTGATTAGCCTGCTTGTAGAAGGGTGGATGTTTTCCTATTTTATCAAACCTTTTTTGGAGAAAACAAAGTACGCTTGGGTGACTGGCGGGATGTATTCTATTATTATGGTGATTTTGTATTTTGTGCCAGTTGAAATTGCGTATCCTAGAATTTTTGTGGCAGTTATCGTATATGTTCTTTTGTGCTTACTGGATAGGAAAAATATGGAACAAAAGATTGTGCTTCTTATCATCATGTATCTGCTGCAATGGGTTGCGCATGGAATTGCCATAATACCAAGAAATATAGCATTTGCACTTTTTGTTAATGTGCCATACATGATGAAGCATACTATGTTGCAATTTACCAATTTCATTTGGATAGAAGCAGTATTTGTCCTAGTAAAAATGTTGCTTTTATATTTGATGGTGGTTGGAATCCATAAAGTTTATGTGAACAAAGGGGAAAATGTTAGCAAAAAGGAGCTTGGACTGCTTCTTTCTATATTGCTTACTTTCTTTACTGGATATTTTGCTTTTACATATTTTCCAGATTTATACGAAAAGGACACGGGACAATATATTTGGTATGTACATAAGGAATACGATATATTGAAAGCAATGTATCAGTTCATTTCTTGTTCGGCTTTGTTTATTACTATTTTGGGATATGAAAAAATAAAGGAAAAACAGAGGGAACACACGCAAAACCTGATTTGGGCAGAACAGATGGAGAACATGAAACATCATATCAGTGAAGTTGAAAAATTGTATAGTGATATTCGAGCGTTAAAACATGACATGGGAAATCACATAACCATATTGGAAAATCTATTCTTGGAAGACGAGAAAGAGGAGACGGAAAAGTATTTTTCAAAACTAAAAGATAAGTGGGGAGAAAGTGTAACAGCAATCAAAACAGGAAATCCCGTTACAGATGTAATTGTGATGCAAAAACAAAAGGAAATGGAAGAGAAAGGGATTCAATTTATTTGTACTTTTTCATATCCACAGGAAACGAAACTGGAAGCTTTTGACCTTGGGATTATTTTGAATAATGCACTTACAAATGCGATAGAAGCAGCAGGAGGGTGTAAAGAACCCTATGTTTCCCTTTCCTCGTATCGAAACAAAAATGCGTATCTGATAGAGATAAAAAATTGTGCAAAGAAAAAGGTAATATGCAATCAGAAAACAGGATTGCCAGAAACGACAAAACAGGATAAGGATAATCATGGATTTGGACTGGTAAATATTCGTAAAATGGCGCAAAAGTATTATGGAGATATTGCGATTGAACAGGGAGAGAATTATTTTGAGTTAAGTGTTATGCTTATGGTAGAGTAAGAAAGAAAATAGATACAATTTCGTATTAAAAATATGGAAATTGTGTCTATTTTTTTCTTTTACAACAAGAAAAAGCTGTTTCACAACAGAGGTCTTTATCGTGCTAACAGAATTGTCGAAAGAACTGACAAAGAAACAAGTAAATTTTATAAAAAAGGATTGCGAAGATCCTTGATTTTATCACATAGGAGGGCAAATTTATGAAGGTAATTAATAGTAGTGGTTTACAGGCAGGACGTTCAGGTAGAATGACACAAATGGATTCCATTAGCAAAAGCATTCAAAATCAGATTGCAAATGCACAGAAGGAGTTGCAGGAGTTATCTTCGAACGAAAATCTTTCAATGGAAGATAAGATGAAGAAGCGACAGCAAATTCAGCAGGAAATCACCAATCTGAATCAGCAGCTTAGACAACATCAGATTGAGCAGAGAAGAGAGCAGCAAAATCAGAATGTAGCAGCGAACGATACGGCAAATGCGACAAATAAAACATCTGTTGAGCAGGGTAGTAGTAGCTCAGATGCAAGTATGCAGGCAATGCTTACAGCGGATTCTGCTATGAAACAGGCGAAAGTTCAGAAAAACGTGGCAACCCAAATCAAAGGAAAGGCAAGTGTGCTGGAGTCGGAGATAAAGACGGGTCATGGCAGAGGAGCAGCTACAGAAAAGAAAGAAGAGGAACTAGCAAATTTACAGACAAAAATGCAATCCACAACTACAGCACAAATAGCCTCGCTGGCTAATGCAAATAGTGCTATGGAGAAAGCGATACAGGGAGACAGCGAAGTAGAAGAAAATGACAATAGAAAAGATGGGGTTAGAGAAACAAAGGAAAAAACAAATAGTATGATAGAGCAAAAAATGGAGGTATCAAATAAAAATAAGACAACCGATCATTTATCTGAAGAAAAAGCAACAGGAGGGGTAAAACAAATGACTTATCAGTCTATAGATGTTCGATTATAAGTTATAAGCTTTATTGCAACAACTTGGAAGTGTATGACGGTAATAGCTGGATGTTGGAGTGTAAATTTTAAGCGTTATCCCATCAAGTAAACGTTAGTTCCTTTTATAGCATATAAGCAAGTAGTAAAGTAGATTGCCAATATCCTTGCCTACAAATCTATAGTAAAAAGAATGGTATCCGAAAACTATAAATGATATACTGTTTGTAGATACAATAAAAATGACTGGATAACCTACAGAGAGAAAAAATGAAATAGGAAAGAAAACATACTCTGTAAGGAGAAGTTAGACATGATGTAAAAGAAAAGGAGATACAAAGTATGGGACTAATGAAATGTCCAGAATGTGGAAAAGAAATTTCAAATAAGGCACCTGCCTGTATCCATTGTGGATACCCATTGCAACACTTTGTAGAAGAAAAGCAAGAGAGTGTATTTTATAAACTTACACTAAAAAGTGTTGGAGTAAAAAAGGTAAGAACCATTAAGCTTGTAAGAAAAGTTAAAAATTGTGGATTAAGAGCTGCGAAAGCGTTTATAGATTGTCTGCCAAAATTGATTGTGGGTGGATCTTGAAGATGCACAAAAATTGCAGAAACAGTTTTCTGATTTGGGAAATACGGTTGTGATAGAAGAAGATGTTTCGGCTACTGTTAGGAATTCTATTTTTGATTACTAGAAGGAATGTGACGATTATTAGGTGTTATGTAGATGCCTATTGATTTGAAAGCTATGTCTTAGAGAAAATTATAGAAAAAATGAGGTGATTGCTACTGGATTCGTTGATGGAGATTTAGAGATTATAATAAAAGACAGATGCATAAAAAAATAATTGTTTGTAGGAAAGAAACTTGCATATGTGGAGAAAAATACATGTGCAGGTTTCTTTTGTATTTGATTAGTAATTAAAATAAGTATTTGCCTGTAATCTTGTTATTTATATTTGCTAAGAAAGAGTAAGGAATTCTTTTATGGGGATAGTTATATAAATATTTGAAAAAGTGGATTAGGAATAAACTTCGTTTGTTATAATAGAAAGTTATGGTGTTATATTTTGTTATAGAGAAAAATAAGAAAGATTATTTGACTAGAATATCGAGAAATAATAACTGTAAAAAAAAGGTAGCATTTGATAAACAAGTTGTGATATACTCAGTGTATATAAATGAAAAAGTGTATATATAAAGGTAACAAGAAGATTGGAAAAAGATTACATGTATGAAATGAGTAAAAGTACGTGGACTTTAGGCAAGATAGACTATTTTAGGAGGATAATAAAATGGGAGTTATTATTGGGTTAGATATAGGAATTGCATCGGTTGGATGGGCTGTTGTGGATAGGGAAAGCTATAAAGTAATAGAATCTGGTTCAAATTTATTTACATCGGCAGAAGCTAGTCAAAATGTAGCAAGAAGAGAGTTTAGACAGAAAAAACGTTTATTAAGAAGAGAATATAATCGTATAAAAGATTTCGAAGTTCTTTGGATGAAAAGTGGATATTCCATTCCGACAGGGAGTCGTAATGATATATTGCAGTTGCGTGTAAAAGGATTACAGGAAAAATTAAGTCAGGATGAATTGTTCCTTGTCTTAAGAAATTTATTAAAACATAGAGGCATTTCCTATTTGGATGAGGCGTTGGACGGGGCTGATAGCGGAAATAGTGATTATGAAAAAGGCATAGTAAAGAATGAACAGGAATTAAAAGAAGGAAAATTTCCTTGTGAAATTCAGTTGAAACGTTTAAATGTTTATGGTAAATATCGAGGAAGGATAATGATTGCTAAAGATGAAGAAAGGATAACATTATCTAACGTATATACTACCAGTGCATATCAAAAAGAGGCAGAACAAATTTTAGAAACGCAAAGAAAAGAAGGAGTTGGAATTACAGAGGACGTTGTTCAGCAATATATGATGATTTTTTCAAGAAAGAGAAAATATTATGAAGGACCTGGAAATGAGAAATCTCGTACAGATTATGGAAAATATACAACTCGAATCAATCCTGAAACAGGTGAATATGTAACAGAAGATAATATTTTTGAAAAATTAATTGGAAAGTGTAGTGTAAAGCCAAATTTGATGCGAGCTGCAGGCGCAACCTATACAGCGCAGGAATTTAATGTTTTAAATGACTTAAATAATTTAATGGTTAATGGAAGAAAATTAGAAGAAATGGAAAAGATAGAAATTGTGGAAGCAATGAAATCTGCAACATCTGTTACGGTTAATGTTGAAAAGATTATAAGGCAAGTAATAGGAACGGATATTTTATCTTTGACTGGAGCAAGGTTAGATAAAGATGACAAGCCAGAATTTCACCAATTTGAATTGTATCGAAAATTAAAAAGGGAATTTGGAAAGTGTAATATAGACATAGATAAATTTTCAATTGAACAATTGGATAAGATTGGAAACATTCTTACGCTAAATACAGAAAAAGAAGGTATTTTACAGGGATTTGTTCGACAAGAATTAATTCTTACAGAAGATGAGAAGGAGTGTTTAATTCAATTTAGAAAGAAAAATGGAAAATTATTTAATAAATGGCAATCTTTTTCGCTTGAGGTTATGCAAGAATTAATACCAGATATGTATGAGCAACCGAAAAATCAAATGGAATTATTAACTGAAAAGAAAATGTTTCAAAGTAATATGGAGAAGTTTAAGGATTGTACAAGGATTCCAAGTGCATGTATAACTGAAAAAATTTATAACCCGGTTGTTTGTCGAGCTATTCGTGTTACAATAAGTATTGTTAATGCATTAAAAAAGAAATATAAAAGCATTGATCAAATTATTGTGGAAATGCCACGAGATCGAAATGAGGATGAACAGAAGAAAAGAATTACCAAAGCGCAAAAGACCAATGCAAAAGAATTAGAAAATATTATAAAAAAGATAAAAGGAGAATATGGAATTACTATTTCGAACGAAGAGTTTAGGGGGCATAAAAAATTAGCACTAAAATTAAAATTATGGAATGAACAAGAAGGAAAATGTTTATATTCTGGAAAAGCGATAGAAATTTTAGATCTTTTACATAATCCCAATATGTTTGAAATTGATCATATTATTCCATTATCGATTTCTTTTGATGATAGCCGCAGCAATAAAGTTTTGGTGTATGGAACAGAAAATCAGGAGAAGGGGAATTTAACTCCATTCATGTATTTGCAAAGAGTAAATAGGGATTGGGATTTTGATGAATTTATGAGTTTTGTATTGGAATTAAAGGAGAGAAAAAGTATTTCAAAGGCAAAAGTAGATAAACTATTAGAGTACAGGGATATTACCAAGGTCGAGGTTCTAAAGGGCTTTATTGCTAGAAATATTAATGATACTAGATATGCTTCTAGAGTTGTGCTAAATACATTGCAGGAATATTTTAAGGCAAAAGGGGCAAACACAAAAGTTAAAGTGATACGAGGTAATTTCACGCATCAAATGAGAAATGCATTATATTTAGAAAAGAATAGGGAAGCATCGTATGCACATCATGCAGTGGATGCTATGTTATTATGTTATTCTCAAATGGGATTTGATGCGTATCATAAATTACAGGAAAAGTTTATTGACTTTGAGCAGGAAATTATTTTAGATACAAAGGTATGGGAACAGCAGATGGATTCTAGAACCTATAAAGAGGTTATGTATCAGGATAAATGGATGACTATTCGAAAAAATATTGTGGATGCGGAAAAACGAATAAAATATTGGCATAAAGTTGATAAAAAACCAAATCGTGCGTTATGTAATCAGACTATTCGTGGAACAAGACAGATTGATGGAAAAATCATGAAGATTAACAAGGTCGATCTTTATTCTAAGAATGGGTGGAAAACATTGAAAAAATTATTAGATTCGGGAAAAGAAGAACGATTTTTGATGTACGAAAAAGATCAGAGAACGTGGACTGATATGTTGAAAATTATAGAGGAATATCGTGATGCTGAAAATCCATTTGTAGAATATGAAAGAGAAACTGGAGATTATTTGCGAAAATATTCTAAAAAGCATAATGGACCGAGAATTGTGCAGCTAAGGTATACAGACGGGGAAGTTGGCAGTTGTATTGATATATCACATAAATATGGTTTTGATAGAGGAAGTCAAAAGGTTATTTTGGAAAAACTAAATCCATTTCGCTCAGATGTTTATTATAATAGACAAGAACAAAAATATTATATAGTGGGTATCAAATATTCGGATTTGAAATTTGAAAAGGGAAAGTATGTGATAAGTGAGGAGGCGTATAATCAAATTCTTGTGCAAGAAAAAATGATGTCTGTGTCGGATACTAGGTTAGATTTAGAACGTTTAGGATACGAATTTTGTTTCTCATTGTATAAAAATGACTTTATAGAATATGAAAAAGATGGAAAGTATTTTACGGAACGTTTTTTGTCTAGAACGAATCCAAAAGCAAAAAATTATATTGAAACAAAACCGATTGCTGCAGCCAAATATGAAAAACAAAGATTAGTTGGACTTTCAAAAACGAAATCGATTAAAAAGATTTATGTGGATATTTTGGGAAATCGATATTATTGCAAAAAAGAAAAATTTATAAAAGAAGTTGACATTTGATGATAAATTTGTTATATTAATTATAGTAGATTTTTGCGATAACTCAATTTTTTCAGATCTACTAAAACAAGGCTTTATGCCGAAATCAAGGACATCGATGGATGTCCTTTTTTTTATAGAAAATAGGGGGAGAGATTATGGGATTTCGAGTTGTGTTGATTGAAAGTAATGTGGGGATACATTTAAAATTAAACAATTTGGTGATTAATACAGAAAATAGGGATATTTGGATACCTATAGAAGATATATCTATTTTAATTTTGGACAATACCAAAATAACGCTTACAGCTAGGATGCTTTCTCATTTGGCTGAATATAATATAGGAGTGATTTTGTGTAATCAAGAACATTTGCCGATAGGGTTTTATTCTTCATATGATAATCATAGTAGAATTTCAAAATGCATAGGTTATCAAATCCATGCATCTTATGAGTTTTATCAGTATTTATGGCAGAAGATTGTACAGACTAAAATCGAAAATCAAGCTAAAGTATTGCAATTGTTGAAAAAAGATGAGGATGCTATAAGAAATGTAAAATCTTTTTGTGAAGAAATTGAACCAGGAGATTCAACAAACAGAGAGGCACATGCAGCAAAAGTTTATTTTAATACGCTAATGGGAACTTCTTTTTCCCGAGGAAATGATGACCTATTATTAAATTCAGGATTGAATTATGGATACACAATTTTTCGGTCGCTTTTTGCTAGATTGTGTGTGGGCTATGGACTTAATAGTCAGTTAGGAATTCATCATTGCAACGAATACAATCGATTTAATTTAGTAGATGATATAATAGAGCCGTTTCGACCTTTTGTGGATTATTATGCATATCTGCTATTAAAGGAAGAGGAATATTTTAAACGGGAACATAGACATAAGTTAGTAAATTTATTGAATCATCAGATTCGATATAAAAATAAAAAGATGTATTTGTGTAATGCAATGGAAGAGTATGTATCAGGGATGGCAGCGTATATTGCAGGAAAAAAAGAAAAAATTGAATTTCCAGATATAGATAACTACTTGGGAGAAGAGGATGAAATATAAAGTAATGAGGATATTATGTATGTTTGATTTGCCTGTTGTTACAGATGAAGAGAAAAGAATTTATCGTATTTTTCGAAAAAATTTGTTAAAAGAAGGTTTTACAATGGTGCAGTATTCAATTTATGTGCGCACCTGCCCAAATCGAGATTATGGGAAACGATTGGAAAAGAGAATACAAAAATTAGCACCGCCGAAAGGAAATGTTCGATTGTTATCGGTTACAGAGAAACAGTATTCAGATATGAAATTAATTGTAGGATGTAAGAGTGAAACAGAGAAGAAGGTTGGTGCAGAAAGGATGATTATTATTTGAAGCTAGAAATTATGGGTTATGATGAGACGTATGAGATAAATTTACAGCAAATTACGCAAGTGTTGGGTATAAATATAAAAAAGAAACAATTTATCTTTACTTCATTACATAAATTTTTCTCGGGAGAAAAGTATAGTTCTTATGAGGCATATATGCAGGACAATATAAGATTAGAAGGACAAAAAGTCGGAAGAAAATATTTTTTGTCTTATTCTATTCAAACAAGAGAAGATTTGATAAAAGAAATTCGATTATCGAAAACAAGTATGATGATGCAATATCTTTTAACAAGTTATACAGGATTTGATTGTCGTGTGGAACAGGAGGCGATAGCTGAACATTTGGAAAAGTTATACTTATACATAAATAAGGAAATAAAAAATTTTACAGATAACATTGAAATAGGCTATGATGTGAAGAAAATGTTGGAAATTATAAGTGATTCTACAATTTATAGTACTGATGGAATGGAAATAGAGCAATTAACAAATTATCAGTTATTAGAGACATATTTGGATTTATTATTACAATTACAGATGAAAGAGCCTAAAAAAGTAATGATAATATTAGAAAATATGGATCATCTTTTAGATTATCTGGAATACGAACAAATTTATTTAAAGATGCGAGAGATTACAGAAAAATTTGACTGTTGGTTTTTAATTTCAACAAGTTTGCATGGGTATGTAATTGTTGATACTGAAAATATAGAGGGAATACAAATTGTAAATGATGATTTGTTTTGCCTTCCTTCTTATGAACATATATATGCATTTTTGAAAAAAGAATATCCAGTGGAATATGAGTGGAATGAAGCAGAGGTTATAAGAGGATTGAAAGAAATAATGCAGTATATTGGAAAAAAGGATTGGAGTATTTACTTGAAAGGTAATGTATTTTTAAAATTGATAAATCAATCGTTAGGTATGAATCTAGAAATTCAAAGTATTGTTAATTCGCTAGAAATGGCTTTTTTACAAGACGATAATGTGATATAATATAAAAGAGTTATTGCAAATTTCTTCTGTGCTAAAATAAAGAATTGTATATTGAGATATGCAATTTGGTATTTTAGTACCTGGAAAAATTGAGTTATCGTAAAACAAAAGAAACTTTTAAGGATAGGGCCGAAAGATTTTAGTACCTGGAAAAATTGAGTTATCGTAAAACTACAATTCAGAAACTATGAACTTAAAATGTATTTTAGTACCTGGAAAAATTGAGTTATCGTAAAACAGAATTAGTTTCAGTTGCTCAAGATATTGATTTTAGTACCTGGAAAAATTGAGTTATCGTAAAACAAGCGAGTCCCCATCCGAGCGAAACGGAACATTTTAGTACCTGGAAAAATTGAGTTATCGTAAAACGAACCAGTTACAACAGTAACCTCTTTTGCCATTTTAGTACCTGGAAAAATTGAGTTATCGTAAAACCAGATGTCGCAATTCCTACAGACTTGACTGATTTTAGTACCTGGAAAAATTGAGTTATCGTAAAACTCAATCCATAAGTAGTTATTCACGTCTTTTATTTTAGTACCTGGAAAAATTGAGTTATCGTAAAACCCTCCTCTGTTGTCTCGCTTTTTCTGTCCGATTTTAGTACCTGGAAAAATTGAGTTATCGTAAAACTGACGCTTTTACTATGCGTCGCTCTGTCGCATTTTAGTACCTGGAAAAATTGAGTTATCGTAAAACTGACCGAATTAAAAAATCGGGAGCGTAAAATTTTAGTACCTGGAAAAATTGAGTTATCGTAAAACAAATGTTGTTGACATTTAAAGTTGAGAGATATTTTAGTACCTGGAAAAATTGAGTTATCGTAAAACTTAGACTGGACTATCCGAGCAATCCGAGCAATTTTAGTACCTGGAAAAATTGAGTTATCGTAAAACTGTGGGTGGAGAATATGTGGTTAAGGCGAAATTTTAGTACCTGGAAAAATTGAGTTATCGTAAAACACCATACCAAACAACAACACAACAACATATATTTTAGTACCTGGAAAAATTGAGTTATCGTAAAACAAATTACAGGAGGTGTAAAGAAATGAGATTATTTTAGTACCTGGAAAAATTGAGTTATCGTAAAACCAATGATTAAAGAGTTTATAATAATACCATATTTTAGTACCTGGAAAAATTGAGTTATCGTAAAACAAGCGAGTCCCCATCCGAGCGAAACGGAACATTTTAGTACCTGGAAAAATTGAGTTATCGTAAAACGAACCAGTTACAACAGTAACCTCTTTTGCCATTTTAGTACCTGGAAAAATTGAGTTATCGTAAAACCAGATGTCGCAATTCCTACAGACTTGACTGATTTTAGTACCTGGAAAAATTGAGTTATCGTAAAACTCAATCCATAAGTAGTTATTCACGTCTTTTATTTTAGTACCTGGAAAAATTGAGTTATCGTAAAACCCTCCTCTGTTGTCTCGCTTTTTCTGTCCGATTTTAGTACCTGGAAAAATTGAGTTATCGTAAAACTGACGCTTTTACTATGCGTCGCTCTGTCGCATTTTAGTACCTGGAAAAATTGAGTTATCGTAAAACTGACCGAATTAAAAAATCGGGAGCGTAAAATTTTAGTACCTGGAAAAATTGAGTTATCGTAAAACAAATGTTGTTGACATTTAAAGTTGAGAGATATTTTAGTACCTGGAAAAATTGAGTTATCGTAAAACTTAGACTGGACTATCCGAGCAATCCGAGCAATTTTAGTACCTGGAAAAATTGAGTTATCGTAAAACTGTGGGTGGAGAATATGTGGTTAAGGCGAAATTTTAGTACCTGGAAAAATTGAGTTATCGTAAAACACCATACCAAACAACAACACAACAACATATATTTTAGTACCTGGAAAAATTGAGTTATCGTAAAACAAATTACAGGAGGTGTAAAGAAATGAGATTATTTTAGTACCTGGAAAAATTGAGTTATCGTAAAACTGGTGAAATGAATGGTCGCAGATACGTGAGATTTTAGTACCTGGAAAAATTGAGTTATCGTAAAACTTTTTATATTATTTAAAACATACTCTAATAATTTTAGTACCTGGAAAAATTGAGTTATCGTAAAACTAGAGTTGAATGGTTAGATATTGATGGAGATTTTAGTACCTGGAAAAATTGAGTTATCGTAAAACAAGGCGGTTACGAACTTAATCAAGGTCTGTATTTTAGTACCTGGAAAAATTGAGTTATCGTAAAACTAACGTTAACAATAGAACCAGAAGCGTTTGATTTTAGTACCTGGAAAAATTGAGTTATCGTAAAACACTCAAAACTGATTTTAATACCTTGTGTACATTTTAGTACCTGGAAAAATTGAGTTATCGTAAAACTGAGAGAACTACGCATTTACAAAAAAGGTAATTTTAGTACCTGGAAAAATTGAGTTATCGTAAAACATTATAAAAGTGAACAAGGACGATAACGAAATTTTAGTACCTGGAAAAATTGAGTTATCGTAAAACCCTGTTGATATACACTTTCTGTTATTCTAATTTTAGTACCTGGAAAAATTGAGTTATCGTAAAACAATAATACTCGGTTTCGTCACCATCTTTAGATTTTAGTACCTGGAAAAATTGAGTTATCGTAAAACCTATCGTAGTCAAAAAAAATCAGCGTGTTCATTTTAGTACCTGGAAAAATTGAGTTATCGTAAAACAAAACCTATTTTTCTAATCCTACTGAATATATTTTAGTACCTGGAAAAATTGAGTTATCATAAAAAAATAAGTTGAATTGTGTAGTGGGCTAGTTTTATTTTGTCATATATGCTCACTGAAGATAAAAAAGCACTTTAACGAAGAGAAAAGATAAATAACTATGAGGTGAAAAGCAAAATGAAAGAAGATAAAAATGAGGCAAGATGGGATAAGCTTTTATTGGTTCATACAACAGGGAGAGATGATACAAGAGCAGACCAGTATCGATATCCTTATGAACCTACACCTTATTGTGTATTGGAGCGTCTGGCGAATAGTGGATTGATTGGAAAAAATAATACGGTATTAGATTATGGATGCGGAAAAGGTAGGGTGGAGTTCTTTTTATCGTATCAGGTTAGATGTCAATCTATTGGTATCGAGTATGATGAACGTATCTGTAAAAAAGCGTTACAGAACAGCGAAACGGCAATATCTTCTAGTAGAGTAACTATTGAACTTGCGAATGCAGAGGAATTTTCTGTACCAGATCGTGTGGATAGAATTTATTTCTTTAATCCTTTTTCACTTCCAATTTTACAAAAAGTAATTGCAAAAATTTTAGAATCTTATTATGAAAAGATGCGAGGTATCCAATTGTTTTTTTATTATCCATCGGATGAATATATATCATACTTGATGACAGTAGAGGAACTTGTATTTTCGGATGAAATCGATTGTAGAGATTTACTTCCTGGAAATGATTCACGAGAACGAATTGTAATATTTGAGTTGTTTTCCAATGATAAAAAAGTGTAATGACGGATTGAAAGTGGAGTGAAAAGATGAACACAGATACAAAAATATTAATAGTAGAAGATGATACCGATATTAACAATATCCTTGCTACCGCACTAAAAAAAGAAGGTTATGCTAGCACACAGGTCTTTTCTGGAACAGAGGCAAAGCTTATGTTAGAGTTAAAAAAGGGAGAGTTTTCCCTTGTATTATTAGATTTAATGTTACCAGGGGTGTCTGGAGAAGAAGTGCTGGAAGAAATACGAAAGGTGGGGGAAATACCTGTCATTGTATTAACGGCTAAGGACAGTTTAGACAATAAATTAAGTATGCTTACTGGAGGGGCAGATGATTATATTACAAAACCCTTTGATATGAAAGAGGTGATTGCCAGAGTACAAATCCAGCTTCGTCATGCACAAAAGCAAAATGGAACGGTAGATATAGCAAAACAACAGATAAAACATAAGAAAATGTTGCTGGATAAAAGTGATTTTTCAATCGCGATAGGGGATGTTACACTTTCGAAAATAACAAAACAGGAATTTGCTATTTTGGAATTATTAATGGGAAATCCAAAACAGGTATTTAGTAAAGAGGCAATTTTTGAGTATGCTTGGGAGGAACCGTATATCGGGGAGACAAAAACATTAGATGTACATATCAGTAACATACGAAAAAAAATCCGTACTGTCACCGAAGAAGAATACATTGAAACCGTCTGGGGAATTGGGTATCGTGCAAAAGCGTAATCTTTACTCTTTTTTTACTTTTTATTTGCGTTATATTAGGAATTTGAATTTAAAATACAGGTAAAGTAAAAAAACAGCAGAAAGAGAGGAAAAGAAGAATGCAGGAAATATTGTTGCAAACGACCAATTTGACAAAGCAATTTGGACGGCATAGGGCGGTAGATCAAGTAAATCTACATATAAAAAAAGGTTCTATTTATGGATTTATTGGAAGAAATGGAGCTGGAAAAACAACCTGTCTCAAAATGATAAGTGGTCTTTCTAAGCCAAGCAGAGGGGAAATTACACTGTTTGGATATACGGGAAAAGATTTGAAAAAGGTTCGATCCAGAGTAGGATGTTTAATTGAGGCACCGGGATTATATGGAAATATGAGTGCCTATGAAAATATCAAATTAAAATGTAAACTATTTGGAATTGTAAAAGAATCTTACATGCAAAATATCTTAGAGCTGGTAGGGTTAGAACAGACTGGAAACAAAAAGACAAAACAGTTTTCTTTGGGAATGAAACAGCGACTTGGTATTGGGTTGGCATTGGTAGGAGAACCGGATTTATTGATTTTAGATGAACCTATCAATGGATTGGACCCACAGGGAATTGCAGAGATGCGTGATATGATTCAAAAACTGAATGAAGAACATAACATGACGATACTGATATCCAGTCATATTTTGGAAGAATTGTCTAAAATCGCAACAGATTACGGCATTATTCATAATGGAGTTCTGGTACAGGAGCTTACAAGAGAAGAGCTATTGCAACGTTGTCGGGAACGAATTGAAATAACGATGGAACACCCGGAGCAGGCACTTCCTGTTTTAGATGGAATGAAAATAAAAAATTATCAGGTGGTAGACAAAGAGCATATTCATGTGTTTGAACGATTAAATGACAGTGCAATCATGAATATGGAACTTGCGAAAGCAGGCTGTCTGGTAAAAGGAATTTCCATGAAAAGCGAAGAGTTAGAGAACTACTTTTTGAATTTAACAGGAGGGGAACAGAATGCGTAATCTTATAAAAATGGATGTATATCGGATGTTTCATACAAAAAGTTTGTATATTATTTGGATTATATTGGGGGCAATGATTGTTTTTTCAACGTTTATGACGAAGTTAGACTATGAGGCACTGCAAGAACCACAACAGGAAACCACACAGGAAGTAACAGAGGAAAAAGAATCAAACGAACAGATTAATGTAGGAATGAATGTTGAGTTGCCTACAAAGCCAGGGGAAAAACTTACGGTATTTGATGAAATGTATTCCAATATACAAGCCAAATTTGTTGCATTATTTTTAGTTATTTTTGCGGTTATTTATGCGACCGCAGACTTGACAAGTGGTTATATCAAAAATATTAGTGGAATGATTCCGAGAAGAGAATATATGGTATTTTCAAAGGCGGTAGCACTGGGAATCTATACGTTTTTAAGCTTTCTCTATTACATGTTAGTACAAACAATAGCTGTATATGGCTTTTTTGGATACTTGAAGTGGGGAAAGGTGGAACCTATGTTTACTTATCTGGCGGTACAGTTTGTCTTACATTATGCGTTTTTACTTATTTGTATGGGAATTGCGATTATTCTGCGAAATAATACATTTAGTATGGCAATTTCCATTTGTTTAACGATGAATTTTGCAGCTATTTTGTATGGATTGTTAGATAAGCTGTTTGCAAAGATGGGAATCAAAGATTTTCAGACGATAACACATACGGTAACGGGAAAAATAGCGCTTCTTTCGATGCACCCGGCAAAAAAGGAATGTTTGGCTTCTCTTCTTATTGCCTTACTATTTGCTGGAGTGGCAACGGCAGTGACGGGATATGTTTTTAAAACGAGAGATATATAAAGCAGTTACCATCGCCGAAAAGCAGTGGTTTTCTGCTTATGACAGACGAAAGGATGTTATGTATGAAATGGATCATAATTGGACTATGTATTGTAACTGCCCTACAGGCATGGATGATAGGAACTTATCGGCGACAGATGAAAAACATCTGTCGCCAATTGTCGTTTCTGATGAAAAAGGATAGCAATATGCTATTGACAGGGGATGTACGCATAGGAGGGATTGGGAAGCTGTTGGATACGTTGAATGATTATCTGCTGGTACAAAGAAAAAAGGAGAGATACTATCAAGAAAAGGAAAAAACGATTGCCAACACTTATACCAGTTTATCCCATGATATTCGAACCCCACTTACCTCTTTGGATGGCTATTTTCAACTATTGGAAACCAGCGACACAGAGGAAGAACAAAAGAAATATATTACGATTATTCAGGATAGAATTAAAAGTTTGAAAGATATGTTGGAGGAACTTTTTACCTTTACAAAATTGAAAAATGCCTCTTTTCAACTGGAATTGTCAAAATGTTGTATCAATCAAATGGTAAAGGACACCATTTTTTCCTATTATGATGAATGGATGGAAAAAGAAATCCAACCACATATTTCTATTACAGATACCCTGCTTTATATGAAGGGAAATGAACAGGCAATTCGACGAGTATTACAAAATATTATAAAAAATGGACTGGACCATGGGGAAAAAGAGGTGGATATATCGTTACAAGAGGTGGAGCAAAAAATTGTGATAGAAATAAAAAACAAAGTATACCATCCAGAGAATATCGACATTACACAAGTCTTTACACAGTTTTATAAAGCAGATATGGCAAGAAGTAAAACATCCAGTGGTTTGGGATTGTCCATCGCAAAAGAATTTGTATTACAAATGCATGGAGAGATTTCTGCCAGAATAGAGGAGAAAAAGTTTTGCGTTTGTATACAGTTTGATAAGATATAGGGGGATATTGTTAAGAAAAAGTGCTATGGACAAGTAGTTTATTTGTTTGACTTTTTAATACGCTTATCTTATAATTAGACTGACTTGCACTGTAGGACAAAAGCTTGCTTTATGAAATGGAAGAAAAATGAAAATTTTAAAAAGGTAAATAGCTATAGTGTGAGGAGGAATTAACGGTGAAGTGTCCACATTGCCATAAAGAACTAAAAATGCTTTCAATCTTTTCTGGAAGATGCAATGGCTGTCATATTGATTTTAAGGAGTTCCAAAAGAAAAAACATAATATTTTTACGTTTATAAATATAGTGATAGCTTTGCTTGTATATACGATTGTTAAAAATATTTTTGATTATTTTAGTATAAATAGTATTGCATCTGAAATGATTTCCTTTGGTAGTGGTTTAATGGTGTTGTGTATATTCCAATATTTGCTAATGTTAAAAATTATCAAGAATATAAAGTAGGTAAATGGGGCTATTCTACTAAGAAGTTAGTGAATAGCTCTTTTTGAAAAAAAGAAAAAAAGGAGAAAAAAAGTATGTTTGATTCACGAGTGGAGGAAGCGATACAACAGCTTTGGGTGGACCCATGGAATGGAGATGGGGAACATGCAAAAAAATTGTTGGAAGAAGCTGCGGAAGAAGGCAATGGCGATGCTTACTACTTTCTAGGAAGATGTTATTTGGGAAATGAGTTTATTTTGCCAAAATTTGGATTTAAGGAAGATAATGAGCGAGGAATTGCCTATTTTAACAAAAGTATTGAATTAGGTAGTGCTGTAGGAATTTTTGGCGCAAGAAGAGTAGCAGGATTTAAACCAAAATGTGGAAGCTTTATACAACCACCATTCCTTTCCTTGAGAGAGGTTTGGGATGCGGTACGTGCCTTGGCAGATGAGGGAGAGGTTTTTTGCCAATATATGCTGGCGAATGCCTACTATTATGGAGATTGTATTGAAATGTTGGAAATCTCGGAGGAACAAGTGGATGGACCGATGATTCAATCGTTCCAGAGAGAGGCAATCGAATTATTTGAAAAATCCATTAAAAAGAAATTGGTGCTTGGAATAGCAAATTTAATTGACATTTTATCGTCTGGTGATTATGGGATAGAAGAGGACCCAAAGCGTGTACAGGAATTGATAGAAATTGGTGCAAAATTGCAACATCCTTATTATGAATGTAAATATGGAACGCAGTTAGAGGATACGAATTTGGATGAAGCTGTGCGACTATACGAAAAAAGTATTATGCACGGGGAAGACTGGGCATGTTATCGTATGGGAAGATTATATACCTACGGTGGAAAACTGCCACAGGACTTACAAAAGGCGATGTACTACTTTAAAAAGGGTATCGAAATTGACCCAGATACAATCGGATGTAATAACAGTCTGGGAGAAATTTACTTTAAAGGTGGAGATGGAGTCGAAGTAGATTATGAAAAGGCCGTAAAATGCTTTGAAAGAACGACAAAGCAGGAAAATAATTGGGCATGTGCTATGTTGGGACAGTGCTATTTGAAAGGATTGGGAACACCCGTTGATTATGATGCGGCAAGACGAATGTTTTTAGAAGACCCAGAGGATGAATTGGCAGCAGTTGGGTTAGGTGAAATTTATTGCTATGGATTGGGAGTACCAGCAAATGTTAAACTTGGAATGGATAAATATATTATTCCAAATGTAGAGAATGAGAGAGCCAAAGAAATATGTGCAGATTACAGAAGTGGTAAGATTGGTGGGAAAAAAGCCAGATTACATATGTTATGTGTCGAAATGTTTTTCTGTGCAGTAATTGCTATTGTTCTTTGTGTGGCAGCAGAGCTACTCTTGGTGGAATTACCGGCAAAAATGGAACAGAAAAAAGACCCTGTGAAACAAGTGGAAACGGTTAAAGTAGAAAAAGGTGCCATAGGTACGGAGTATGTAGATGGCGTTGCTGTTTTAACATCTACAAAAGAGGTACTTGCAAGCAAAGATGTATTTGTACTTTCTCTGGATTCTTATGTAGATTATAAGCATTTTGATTACGGAACAGAACATTGGGGAGTTATAAGTTTAGATGGCAAATATATCCCAGTAAAATATAATTCCCATGCGGAAACTGATAATTATACTCCAATTGGAAAATTAGTGAAAAAACCATGCGGAAAAATAAAAGATTTAAAAGCATACGCACATCAGGGTGAGCGTGCGATTGAAAAGGATGTATATATTGACATGGATGGAGGTATGTACGAAAAGCAGGAAGGTTATGAGGAAAAAGTAAGAGATGCCAAATTGGAGAAATATGTTGCAGATATGGACGAAGATCAGGGAAGAAATACGAAGTTGGCAAAGGCGATTATGTATAGCTGCATCCCTATGATTTTATTGCTTCATTTCTTGGGAACAGCTATTGGACTATTTGAACCTGTTTTTCAGAAAAAAGAATAAAGAAGGTTAGGAAAGAGGGCTTTCATATACTATCCCCGCAAGAGTTAGAATAAATAGCTAACAAAAAAGAGGAGGTGTGAATGCCTTCTTTTTTACTCTATAGGAAGTGTGTCCTGTGGAGTAAAATACTCTGTGAGATAGGTACAATCATTTCTGCCTGGCTGAACTCTTACAAAATAGAATTAAAATAGAATTAGAAAAGTATAGTAAATATAGAAAATAGAATAAATATATGATATAATCAAATAAGAGAACAGAAAAGATGTACTTGATAAAGGAAATACATGAAAGCGAAAATGGAGGGCTTTAAAATGATGAACAAAAAACTAAAGAAAGCAACGGTGGCAGTTGCAGCTTTATCTCTTGCAGTATCTGGTGTGCCAACAACGATATTTCCACAGAATGTAGCTGTTGTAAATGCTTCTGTAGATGATGAAGTATTTGAGAGTGGAGATTTTCGTTATAAGGTAACGGATAATAATACCAAGGTTAGCATTCTTGGATTTACAGAGAGCGCAAAAGAAAAGACTACAGTAGCAATTCCAACTACAGTAAATTATGATGATTATGATTTTCCTGTTGCAGCGATTGAAGAAAAGGCATTTAAAGGGAACACAGCTATTACATCTATCGTGTTTACAGACAAGGATGGAAAGGAAACGAATCAGACGAATCTTTCCCAAATTGGAAGATATGCATTTGAGGGTTGTACAGGATTGACAACAGTGACGCTTGCAGAAGGAGTAAAAGCTTTAGGCGGTGGTACATTTAAAGCTTGTACAAATCTTACAACTGTAAATCTTCCATCTACAATAACAGAGGTAGTAGACACAGGTATTTATGGGAATGGTCCTTTTATAGAATGTACAGGGTTACAGAAAGTAACTTTTGCAGAGGGAACAACTACAATCCCCAATAATATATTTGGAAATTGTGACTTTATCACAGCAGAGTCTTTTAATATGCCAGCAACGGTAACTACTATTGGAAAAGAGGCATTTAAGGGTACAACAAAACTTGAGAGTATTGAATTATCAAAAGACTTAAAGACAATAGGGAGAAGTGCATTTGAAGGATGTAGTGGATTAAAGAATATTGTGCTTCCTGCATCATTAACTACAATGGGAAGTAATAGTTTTGAAGGATGCGAACTTTTAACAGAAGTAACCATACCAAAGAGTGTAGAAAATGTAGATGCTAACATATATGGTAATAGTCCATTTACAAATTGTAAAAACTTAAAAAAGGTAGTATTTGAAGATGGAATGGAAATTGTGCCAGCTCATATTTTAGATGGGGCAAAGAGTGTAAAAGAAGTAAGCATTCCTGATACGGTAACAGCCATTGAAAAGAGTGCGTTTAAGGATGTTGCACAGTTAAAGACCGTTACTTTACCAAAACAATTAAAGTCCATTGGAATAGATGCATTTTCGGGATGTAATGCTTTGATTTCCATTACATTTCCAGGGACATTGACAACAATAGGAAGTAATAGTTTTGAGGCATGTAATCGTTTAACAGAAGTTACCATACCAAAGAGCGTAACAGGGGTAGCAGTAAATATATATGAAAACAGTCCATTTACTAACTGTGAAAATTTAAAGAAAGTAGTATTTGAAGAAGGAACACAAGTAGTACCAGCTTATATTTTGAATGGGGCAAAGAGTGTAACAGAAGTAAGCATTCCTGATACAGTAACTTCAATTGAAAGAAGTGCATTCGCAGAATGCAACGCATTAGAAAATGTTAAATTGCCAAAGAATTTAACAACAATAGCAAATAACAGTTTTAAAGCATGTAATCGACTAGTAGAAATAACAATACCAAAGACTGTAACAAAGGTAGAAACTAACATCTATGGCAATAGTCCATTTAATGAGTGTGAAAATTTAAAGAAGGTAGTATTCGAGGATGGAATGGAAGAAATACCAGCCTATATTTTAGCTGATGCCAATAGTGTAGCAGCAGTATGTATCCCAGCAAGTGTAACAAAGATTCAGGACAAAGCGTTTGATGGTATAAAAGATAAGATTACAATTTATGGATATGCAAATACCTATGCAGAAACTTATGCAAAAGAAAATAATATTCCATTTGCATTGTATGGTGAGGCTCCAGTTATAACAACACCGACACCAGTTGTGCCAGCAACAACAGCCCCAGTGCAGACACCAGAGGCACCAGCGACAACAGCTCCAGTGCAGACACCGGAAGTAACAGCAACAACAGCCCCAACACAAACACCAAATGTCACAACAGTACCAACACAAACACCAAATGTCACAACAGTACCAACACCGACACCAGCGGTAACTGTAAAGGCACCAAAGAAAGCAACTGTAACTTTAGTAAAGAGAAATAGTGCAAAGAAAGCAACTGTTAAGTGGAAGAAGATTGCTGGTGTAGCTGGTTATCAGGTAACATATTCTACAAAATCGAACTTCAAGGGAGCAAAGACAAAGAATGTAGCAAGTAGTAAAAATAGCTATGTGATTACTGGACTGAAAAAGGGAAAAGTTTATTATGTAAAAGTAAGAGCTTATAAGAAAAACAGTGCTGGCAAAAAGATTGTTGGTGCATATAGTACGGTAAAGAAGATTAAAAAATAGTGATGTTCTAAAAGAAGTAAAAGAGAGTTTTATTTAAAAGAGAGAAGCCAATGTATGGAATTGGTTTCTCTTTTTTTAAACAAGTTAATTGCCGTGAACGTTTTACTTGGGGGCTTGAAACTGTGGAACAAAAAAAGTATAATAACGCTTAGATTTTGGCATATAAAGCATGTAGTGCCGCTTTTATATAAGGAAGTAGCAAAGCGGATTGCGAATATACTTGATAAATGCTTTTTGTTGATGGTTGCATTTGTTTGTATCCGTCGTAGAAAGAAATGGAGAACAGTATGTATTTAATGATCGATCATTATGATTCCTTTGTGTATAATCTGGTGTCCTATTTTGAGGAGTTATTGTGTGACTTGCAGGTTGTACAGAGTGATGCTTGCGATATAAAATGGATAGAGGATCGGATAAAAGAGAATGTGTTAGAAGGCATTATTTTATCACCGGGACCAAAAAGTCCAGAGGATTGTAAGAATAGCATAGAAATTATTCAAAAAGTGGCAGGAAAAGTGCCAATCTTAGGAGTATGTCTTGGACATCAGATGATTGGAAAAGCATTTGGTGCTGTTATTTTGCATGGGGGAAGACCTATGCATGGGAAGGTAACGCCTATTTCAAACAATCAAACAGGCTTGTTTGAAACGTTACCAGCATCGTATCTGGTAACCCGATATCATTCTCTGATTGTAGAAAAAAAGTCCTTACCCGCCTGTTTTCAGGTGGATGCAGTTTCGGAAGAAGGAGATATTATGGCAATGCATCATAAAGAATTGCCTGTTTATAGTGTGCAATTTCATCCAGAGGCAGTATGCACCCAATACGGGCATACACTATTAAAAAATTATTTGAAATTAAGTAAAGGTTGGTGGAGAAGTCGTGAGCAGGAAGATTGAAAAACTATCTTTTTATCGTGAGCCACAGGATATATTTGCAAAATATCAGGCAGAGGAAATGGCAGTATTTTTAGATTCTTCACTGGAAAATGAAATGGGAAGATATTCCGTTATTGCAGTATCACCACGCATGATTTTGAGCGAAACAGATGGAGTCTGTATGTGCAATGGGAGCAAGCAGAAGGTAGACATTTTAACATTGTTGCAGGAGGAATTGGAGAAGCTGAAAACAGAGTATGAAAATCCATATGAACTTCCTTTAACAGCAGGTGCAATCGGATATTTTTCCTATGAATTTGGAAGAAAAGTATTAGGAGTAAAGAGCAGACATGCCAAAAAAGATAATATACCCGATGCCCTGTTTTGCTTTTATGATGTATATATAATTGCAGATGTAAAGGAAAAACAATTATATTTGAGTGTAGAAGAAGGGGAAAAGGAAAAGTCTGGTGGATTGCAAGCTTGGATAAAGAAACTGGAACAGATTGTATCCTGTCCGTCTATAAAAAAACATACGCAACTGGCAGAAGCACAACATATGTTTACAAGGGAAACTTACGGACAGGCATTGCAGGATATGATAACGTATATGAAAGATGGACATATTTATGTGGCAAATATGACACAGCAATTTCACGTAAAAGGGAAGTTAGCGCCTTTTGAGGTATATCGTTATTTACGCACGTACAATCCAGCACCCTTTAGTGCCTATTTGAATTACGGAACGTTTCAGGTTGCATGTGCTTCACCGGAACGTTTTTTGCGTAAGGAGAAAAAAAGAATTACCACCCGTCCGATTAAAGGAACGAGAAAGCGTGGGGAAACGGTAGAACAAGATCAGATTCTACGTGCAGAATTGGAGCAGTCGGAAAAGGACCGAAGTGAACTTTTGATGATTATGGATTTAGAAAGAAATGATCTAAATCGCATTTGTGTACCTGGTAGTGTAAAAGTAACAGAGCCATTTGTAATAGAAGAATATGCAACGGTATTTCATTTGGTATCTGAAATACAGGGGAAAGTCAGACCTGATTTACAACTAAAGGATTTTGTGAGAAGTCTTTTCCCAGGGGGGTCTATTACGGGAGCACCTAAAATTCGTGCAATGGAAATCATTGACGAATTGGAGAAGGAAAGTCGTGGACTGTATACGGGAAATATAGGATACTTTGCTGGGGATGGCAGTTGCGATTTTAATATTGTGATTCGAACAGCTATTTATGAAGGTGAAAACTATCATATTGGTGCAGGTGGTGGAATTACCTACGAATCAGATGTTGCATTTGAATATGAGGAGACGTTGCAGAAGGCGAAGGCATTATTGGAGGCTATTTATGAAGAAGATTGAGATAGATGAGGGTTATTTTTTTGGAATGGGAGTATTTGAAACGATTGCAGTGGAAGCGGGAACCCCTGTGTTTTTAAAGGAGCATTTACAAAGAATGCAAAAGGGATTGGAAACGTTACAGATTACGAGTGCACCATTTGAACATTTAACTGAACAGGATATTTTGCAACAGTGTAAAACGTTACCCTTTGAAAGAGGCGTATTGAAGATATGCGTATCCAATCAAAATATGTTTTTTCAGACAAGGGAAAATTCCTATCATGCGGAGCAATATCAAACAGGTTTTTCTGTGAAGCTGGCATCTGTTCGGCGAAACGAAACTTCTCCATTTACCTATATAAAATCTTTAAATTGTGGTGATAATATTTTAACGAAGCGTTTGATTGCAAAAGAAGGCGCAGATGAGGCAATATTTTTAAATACAGCGGGAAAATTGGCAGAAGGGGCAGTATCTAACCTGTTTTTAGTAAAGGGAAATAAAATTTATACACCGACTGTCCAGTGTGGTATTTTACCGGGTGTGATGCGTGATTATCTAATAAAAACCTATGCAGTGGTTGAAAAAGAAATAAAGCTGGATGAGATTGCCAACTATGATGAAATGTTTGTAACGAATTCTTTAATGGGGATTATGCCAGTGCGGATGTTTGGAAAGTATGCGTTTACTTCTATGAAATGTGGACAAAAACTGGCAAGAGAGTATTTTGATAAGTTTACAGGCTTTAAAATTTAAAAATAGTATTGACTTAAAGTAAACTTTAAGTAGTAAAATGGAAAAAAATGAAAGGGAGAGTGGTAAAAAATGTATATTGAAACAATTAATAATCCATCGGATGTTAAGAAATTGAATGTGGAGCAATTGACGGTACTTGCAGACGAAATGCGTCATGCATTGTTGATAAGAGCAAGTAAGCATGGTGGCCATTTTGGACCAAACTTTGGTATTGTAGAGGCTACGATTGCGATGCATTATGTATTTGAATCTCCAAAAGATAAGATTGTGTATGATGTTTCGCATCAAAGTTATCCTCATAAAATGTTGACAGGAAGAAAAGATGCATATCTTTATGAAGAACATTACGATGATGTATCTGGATACAGCAATCCAAACGAGAGTGAACATGACTTTTTTACCGTGGGACATACCTCTACTTCCATCAGCCTTGCATGTGGTCTTGCAAAAGCAAGAGACTTAAAAGGAGAAAAGGGAAATGTGATTGCAGTAATTGGAGACGGTTCTTTAAGTGGAGGAGAAGCTTTGGAAGGCTTGGACTATGCAGCAGAATTGGGTGGAAATATGATTATCGTAGCAAATGATAATGATATGTCTATCGCAGAAAACCATGGTGGAATGTACCGCAATCTAAAGTTACTTCGCGATACAAATGGACAGGCAGAATGTAATTTCTTCAAAGCTATGGGCTTGGACTATGTTTATGTAAAGGAAGGAAATAACATTGCAGACTTGATCGCTGCATTTGAACAGGTGAAGGACAGTGAAAGACCAGTAGTTGTGCATATCAATACTTTAAAAGGAAAGGGATATGCGCCAGCCGAGAAGAATAAGGAACAATGGCATTATAATGGACCTTTTCATATTGAAACAGGAGAACCACTTGTAACGGTTGAAGAGGAAGATTATTCCAGCGTGACAGCAGAGTATCTTTTAAAGAAAATGAAAGAGGATTCTCGTGTAGTAGGAATTACAGCAGGAACGCCAACAGTTATGGGATTTACCGCAGAAAAGCGTAAAGAAGCGGGAAGACAATTTGTGGATGTAGGAATTGCGGAGGAGACCGCGGTTGCGTTGGCTTCAGGAATTGCCGCAAATGGAGGTAAGCCTGTTTTTGGTGTATATAGTACCTTCGTACAACGTACCTTTGACCAGATTTCACAGGATGTATGTATTAATAATAGTCCTGCTACCATTGTTACATTTTGGGGTTCTGTGTATGGAATGAATGATGTAACACATCTTGGTTTGCAAGATATACCAATGATGGCGAATATTCCTAATCTGGTTTATTTAGCACCAACTACAAAAGAAGAATATCTGGCTATGTTGGATTGGAGTTTGGAGCAAGACAATTATCCGGTAGCAATTAAGTTACCAGGCGGACCTATGTTATCTGCTGGAAAAGAAGTTCACAAAGACTTTAGTAAGTTAAACACTTATGAGGTGACAAAACAAGGAAGTAAAGTAGCTATTCTTGGACTTGGTACTTTTTATGGATTAGGACAGGAAGTAGCGGAAAAACTTGCAGAAAAAACAGGTGTAGAGGCAACGGTTATCAATCCATATTATATTACGGGGCTGGATACTGAACTTTTGGAAAAGTTGAAAAAAGATCATTCTGCAGTAATCACATTGGAAGATGGTATTTTAGACGGCGGCTTCGGTGAAAAAATTGCTCGTTTCTATGGTGCTTCTGATGTAAAGGTATTAAACTTTGGTTTGAAAAAAGAATTTTTAGATCGCTATGATGTGGCAGACGTATTGAAGGAAAATCATTTGACTGCTGAGCAGATTGTAAAGGATATAGAGGAAATCGTGTAGCAAGTAGAGAAGAAAGGCTGTGAATAGTAACAGCAAGTAGCGAAGTGGATTGTGAATAGTATTGACATAAGAAAAGAGAGGTAGATTGATATGAAGTATAGTAATAAAGAAGATTTTGAAAAAGCAGATGTGTTTGGTGTTGGACAGCCAAACGGATGGATGATTTGCACAGTATTTTATTGGAAACTCTTTTTTAAAAACACTTACCCAGCCAGGAGAATGTCCTGTTTTCCTGGCAAATGTAACCTTTGAACCAGGTTGCCGAAATAACTGGCATATTCATCATGCAAAAAGTGGTGGTGGACAGTTATTGATCTGTACAGCAGGTGAGGGTTGGTATCAAGAAGAAGGAAAAGATGCCGTGAGTTTAGTTCCGGGTACGGTTATTACGATTCCAGCAGAAGTAAAGCATTGGCATGGAGCAAAGAAAGATAGTTGGTTTAGCCATATTGCAGTGGAAGTTCCTGGAGAAGAGACAAGCAATGAATGGTGTGAACCTGTGTCAGATGAGCAGTATAATAAATTGGGTGAATAAATAAAAAAAGAAAGGGGATAAGGTTATGTCACATTTTGATGATGAGATGCAACAATATGACGGTGAATTTTGCAAATTTTTTGATGCATTTGCTTTTCATGAAGTGTTAGATTCGGTTGAATTAGAAGATAAGACAAAATATATGGCAGTGCTTGCTGCTTTGTTAGGATGTCAGGGGATAGAAGAATATAAATACATACTTCCAATTGCCTTAGAGCATGGAGTAGAACCCGTAGAGGTAAAAGAGATTGTGTATCAGGCTACTGCATATCTTGGAATTGGTAGAACAAGACCATTTTTTGCGGTGACAAATCAAATATATAAGGAAAAAGGAATTGCATTGCCTTTAGCACCACAAGGTACAACTACACCAGAAAATAGAAGAAAAAAGGGGACTGCAAAACAAGTGGAATTGTTTGGTCCACAGATGGAAGATTTCTGGAAGAAAGGAAATATCAATCGCTGGTTGGCAGGAAATTGTTTTGGAGATTATTATACCAGAAAAGGATTGGATAATGGACAAAGAGAAATGATTACATTTTGTTATATTGCGGCACAGGGAGGCTGTGAGCCACAATTGATGAGTCATACGGTTGCAAATTTTGTTAACGGAAACGACAAGGAGTTTATGTTGAAAGTGGTATCTTGCATGGTTCCATTTATTGGTTACCCAAGGTCCTTAAATGCAATCGCAGTAGTCAATCAGGCAGCAGAAAAGAACAACTAAAGGATAACAAAAAAGAAATTCACAAAAAGTTCACAAAATTATTAGCACTCTCTATTGACGAGTGCTAATATACGTGCTATATTACATATAGAACAAAGGACAAGAGATAATAAATAAATGAAACTCCTGAACCCGTTCTAGGAACACATAAGATAGATGCAAAGATAGAAAGGAAGGATGACTTATGTTGATGCCTAGTATTTTTGGAGAAACTTTATTGGATGACTTTTTTGGATTTCCTACATTAGAGGGAAGAAAAGCAACGAGCAATACAAATGGATTGATGCAGACAGATATCAAAGAGAAAGCAAATGAGTATTGCGTAACTATGAATCTTCCTGGATTTAAGAAAGAAGATATAAAAGGTGAAATAAAAGACGGATATCTTGTAATTACAGCTAGTACAAATACAGAAAACGAAGATAAAGACGAGGATGGAAAATACATTCGTCGTGAACGTTACAGCGGCACTTGCAGTCGAAGCTTTTATGTAGGTGAAGATGTAAAAGAAGATGATATTAAAGCGAAGTTTGAAGATGGTACTTTGAAGGTTGTAATTCCAAAGAAAGAAGAAAAACACGAAGTAGAACAAGCAAAATATATTGCGATTGAAGGATAATCAAACATAAAATGCCTCTGGTTGTGTCTATTATGGCACAGCCAGAGGCATTTTTACTGTGCGCCTGGCGGCGCACGTCGCTAATGGATGAAAGTTCCTAATCCGCCCTAGT
>ERZ824473.1513-NODE-1513-length-32303-cov-4.771087_pt1 | contig 32303 bp, 27 predicted proteins | sample MGYA00519874_ERZ824473 | MGnify/ENA primary metagenome ERZ824473 (study PRJEB31778, sample SAMEA3449151) | human gut metagenome | biome: human gut; feature: human-associated habitat; material: faeces | place: United Kingdom | collected 2010/2012 ... | reverse complement strand
GAATAAATAAATGGTATAGAAAAATCGTAATGTTACCGTTCACATATTTGTGAATCATAACAAGTCATAAGGAGGAAAAGGATTATGGGACAGAATAGAAAGCATGATAAATGGTGGAAGAATGCAGTGGTATATCAGATTTATCCAAGAAGTTTTCAGGATAGCAACGGAGATGGAATTGGTGATTTAAGGGGAATTATTGACAGAATGGCATACCTTGGGGAACTTGGCATCAATGCAATCTGGTTATCTCCTGTATGCAAATCACCTCAGGATGATAATGGATACGATATTTCAGATTATCAGGATATTGAGCCGATGTTTGGATGCGTAGATGATATGGAAGCATTGATTGCAGAGGCTAAAAAATATAATATTCGCATTATTATGGATTTGGTTTTAAACCATACATCAAACAAGCATCGATGGTTTGAGGAAGCAAAGAAGAGCAAAGAAAATCCGTATCATGATTTTTATGTGTGGAGAGACGGAGAAGAGGGCGTATTACCAAATGATTGCAAGGCTGTTTTTGGCGGAAGTGCATGGGAATGGGTGCCAGAATTGCAGCAATATTATTTTCATCAATTTTTGCCGGAACAGCCGGATTTGAATTGGGAAAATCCACAGGTAAGAAAAGAAATCTATGATATGATTTTGTGGTGGATGGATAAAGGTGTTGGTGGGTTCCGTTTGGATGTTATCGATCAGATTGCAAAAGAGCCGGACCTTAAAATTACACAAAATGGTCCAAGACTGCATGAATACATTCGTGAAATGAGCAAAGAAACCTTCCAAAAGGGAGATTTGATTACAGTGGGAGAAGCTTGGGGAGCAACACCGGAATTAGCGAAACTTTACAGCAATCCAGATGGAAGTGAGTTTTCCATGGTATTTCAGTTTGAGCATATCGGACTGGACCAGCAGGAAGGAAAAGAAAAATGGGATTTAGCTCCACTGCCATTTTTAAAATTGAAACAAATCTTGACACGCTGGCAGACAGAACTGCATAATTGCGGCTGGAACAGTTTGTTTTGGAATAATCACGACTTGCCACGTATTGTCTCCAGATGGGGAAATGACAAAGAGTATAGAGTAGAGTCTGCAAAAATGCTGGCAATTTTGTTACATGGAATGCAAGGAACTCCTTATATTTATCAGGGAGAAGAATTGGGAATGACAAATGTGCAGTATGAAATAGAGGATTATCGAGATGTGGAAATCCTTAATATGTATCAGGAGCGACGGAAGAAAGGATATGCAAAAGAGGATATTATGCGTTCTATTTATGCAAAGGGACGTGACAATGCTAGAACGCCAATGCAGTGGGATGATACAGAACATGCTGGATTTACAGATGGTATACCATGGATGAAAGTAAACAGCAACTATAAGGAAATCAATGCAAAAAGTCAGGTGAAAGACCCAGATTCCATTTTTAGTTGTTACAAGAAACTAATCCAGTTGCGAAAACAGTATCCAGTATTCGTAGATGGTAACTTTACATTGCTGTTGGAAAAAGATGAAAATATTTTTGCTTACCAGAGAAAAAATGCAGATCAGACAATGGTGATTGTTTGTAACTTCTATGATAAAACCGTAAACATGCCGTTAGAAGAAATGTGCAAGGACATGGAACTCTTACTTGGAAACTATAAAGAAAGCAAAGATGCATCTATTCTTCGTCCGTATGAAGCACGTATTTATATAAAATAAAAAGAGAAAAAACAATTTGAGTATATTGTAGAATGGGGCAATGAGGCATCGGAAATAGGATTTTCCGGTGCCTTTTTCTCTGTAGAAAATTTGTAAGAGAAAAAATATTTTGTCAGATGCGTAAAGATGTGAAAAAAGGTGGTTGTAAAACGTGTGCAACCCAAATCTGGCACGCAAAACGGAGTAAGTCCTTTATGAGTGTGGAAACTGGGAAAATGTTTATTTGGTTTAGTCTATATTCCGCTAAAATGTTATAAAAGTGTTGTTTTATAGGAGACAATCTGTTGACAAAGAATGATTTTGAAAGGTATAATAACATTGTTTTTTTGTACAGATAAATGACTGGTGTATAATGAATTATTTAAGTGATTAGAAGGGCTTGACAAAATACCAGACGTGTAAAACAAAGAAAAAGTAGATGGATAAACAAAAGATTCTTGCAAAGAAAAGAGGTACTGTATGTATTGTAAAAATTGTGGGGCAAAGTTGGGGAGTGGAAATAAATTTTGCACCGAATGCGGAACAAAAGTTGAATTGGATGAAACGGTAGAAATACAGCAAAATCCAGAATTGTCTCAAGGGCAGGAAAGTCATTCAGAAGAAATGAAACTTCCAGAGTTGGATTTAAAAGGTGTTTTTGATGATGAGATTCCAATGGAAAATGCCAGTGAGACAGAATGGAGAGAAATGCCAGAACAGTCCGTGGTGGAAGAAAACGTGGAGAAGAGTTCGATTGAGAACGAGCATGTAGAAGAAAACATGCAGGAAAAAAATTTTGATCTGGAAATACCATTGAAACAAAAAAGAGGAAAAAATAGAAAATTTATTGGAATTACGATAGCTGTGGCAATCATATTCTTTTTACTCAGTACAGGACTTACAGCTTATTTGACAGTAAGGCATACGGAATTGGAGAATATACAATTAAAGGCGGAGATTCAAGAGGAATTAAATACCTATCTGGAGTTTTGTGATAAGGCAGTAGATTACAAAAATAAATTTGCCAAATTGTATTTAGATGATACAAAAAGGAAAAAAGTAAAAGAAAAAATGAATCAGGCAAAAGAGCAGATTGTGAATCGTGCAGAGGAAACACAATTAAAAGATTGGCTAACAGAAATGGATACTTTTGCAAAGGATACAGAAGAGGAAAATAAAAAATATGTAAACACATTAGCAAACAAATTGGCAAAGTATGATACACTTATGATGACAAATGAAGAAGAGAAAAAATACAATGCACAGGTTTCTAAGTTTAAAAAGACGGTTCAAAATGGTGATTATTCGTTGGCAGTGCAATGTGCGAATCAGAGTTGTAAGTACGGAGATAAGGTCACAGAGGAAAAAACAGGTTGGAATGTTTCTATTGTGCAACAGGATCTATCCTCTTATCCAAATATTCGTTTATATTTAGAAGTTACAGATGAAAAGGGAGATGTAGTAGAAAATTTAGATAAAAATTATTTTGTTTTATCGGAAAAACAGGGTTCGGATCAGGAATATTTAAAGCAAAAGATTACAAAGGCTACACAGTTAAATCAAGAAGAAAGTTTGAATATATCCATGGTGGCAGATGTCAGTGGAAGTATGGATTATAATATGCCACGTGTTCAAGAGGTGATGGAAAATTTTCTGGAAAATGTACAGTTTGAGGTAGGAGATAAAATTGAGCTTTCCAGTTTTTGTGATGATTATCAGATTCAGGAGTACTTTACTTCTGAACGGGAAAGTTTAGTCGATAGCGTAAATTCTTTAGAAGCCTATGGAGGAACAAAGTTATATGACTCGTTGATTGAGGCCGCACAGCGTGTTTATTTGCAGGAAGGTGCCCGCTGCGTGATCGCATTTACAGATGGTATGGATAATTGTAGTGCATCCACTGAGGATGATGTAATTGCTTATGCTAACCAGTATAATGTTCCAATTTTTATCATTGGAATTGGAGTAGAGGATTATGATACCTATACGGATACATTGCAAAGAATTGCAGAAGAAACCGGTGGTTTTTATCGGGATGTAGAAGATGTTTCAGAGTCTTTAGAGGAAGTGTATGATTCTATTTATCGTCAGCAAAAAGAAGTGTATTGTGTAGGATTTAAGACAGACGAGGAAATTAGTCAGGCGGGAACCAGCAAGGTACACTTATATATAAAAGGGGAAGAAAATGGTGGTATGACAGATTATAGCTATACCGCAAAGGATGACTATTTTAATGTACAACTTGGCAAACTATCAAATTCATATAGTCGTTCTGTAGAAACAAAGGATTTCTCTTACATTGAAGATGCCAATGTTTTAGCACCAGGAGGGCAAATAGAGAAGGAATCTAAAGAGTACATTAAAAAGGATGATTTGGAACTTTCACAAATTTTACATTATGAAATAACAAATCTTTCATTTACGGATAAAAATACCTGTATTATGACGACTAGAGAAGATTATGATATTGCACAGACGAAAGACTATAATACAGAAATTAAAAAACAACATAAAAACAAATCAAAAACAGATGCAGTACAAATTTATGATTTACTTATGGAGCAGGGATACAGTAAAGATGAGTTAGAAGGCAGCAAGATTGAAGTGAAAAAAACGCGTGTTTTAAAGGGAACCTATAGGTTAGTTCGCACCAAAGATGGTGCCTGGAAATTTAAGGATTATGCGAAGAATTATGTTGTCGAATCATCAGATGTGTATTTTGCTTGTGTAGAAGGCGATGAAGCAAATTGGAATTAAGAAAAAATAAGAGAAAGAACAGAGAAAGGATTTTAGTGATGAATAAAAAGCAAATCTTGATTTTGGTTGCGACGGTTGTAGTTGCCATATTGCTAGGAAGTGGAGTTGGTTTCCTTTATGCGAACAAAACAACGCCTAAATTAGACAAAGCTACATTGGAACAGGAAATGAAACAGAAACTAACACAGGAAGCTGAGGAGTTGTCGAAATAGTGTGGAAAAGCATCTGGAGAAGAAAATCTTTTAAAATTGGAATAGGAATATTGGGTATCGTTGTGTTGCTCGGTGTTATAAATTTTATACCTACTTTTCAATTAAAGACTAGGGACATGTCTGTTTTAAGAGGAAAGTGGATTGATGTATATTATGAAACAGAGAAAGAAGCAGCGGAAGATGTCTTTCAATATGCGGATGCAGAAACAGAGTCACTTGCGCGAAAGCTTGGATTTGATACAAAAGAAAATATAAATGTTTATATTTATGATTCCCAGAAGACCATGCAAAGAAAAAAATATGGTTTGATTGGTCCGTTGCTTCGATTAGATTGGTACATAGGTGATAATATTGGAACGAATGTTATTTTGACCTCACCAGCAAATCCGGGTAAGGTACACGATTATAAGAATAATAAATATGCAGTATTGCATGAAATTGTGCATGCATATATTAGCGTTACAAATCCTAACATACACTTGTGGTTGACAGAGGGGTGTGCATTATATCTAACGAATGGAGAACCATTTTACAAAAAGTATCTGGATTGTATGCCAATACCATCCTATAAGGAAACGTGTACACGAAATCCAATTCGATTTTCAAATTGTGGCGGATATACTTTTTCACAAACCTATATAGAATATCTTGAAAAAACATATGGCTGGAAAAAGGTTCTACAATTGATAAAAATAGAAAATTATTCAGATGTATTTGGAAAGGATAGAAAAGAAATATATAGGGAATGGGTAAAATTTGTGGAAAACTATTATCAGTAGGAATGATAGAAAACAACAATTGGTGTGTTATGACAATTAGAATGTATAAAGGCAGGTAATCAATAAGGTTATCTGTCTTTTTAAATATATAATAAAAATAGTTATAGAGTTTTAAAGTATGTAGATGTAAAGCATGCATAAATATGTTAAAATGAAAAAAGAAATTTTATATTTATTAAAATTGAGGTGATATGTTTGAATAACCAAGGAGAAAGTATTGTAAAGAATACTGAATGGATTATAGCAGGTAATCCAGATAAATATGATGTTATTGGAGCTTTTCGAAAGTTAGGGGCAATAGATTGGAGACAAAGTGTAAATGTTGCTGTAGGAGATATCATTTACATATATGTCTCAAATACAGTTCGTGCTATAAAGTTTAAGTGCAAAGTAAATGCTGTTAATAAAACAGTGCCAAACATAGAGGATAGTAAATTTAATAAATCTGGAGAATTTGATGGTTCAGGGGGACGATACATGGAATTGGAAATGCTTGAAGAGTTTTCCACGAAACTGTTTCAAAAGAATGCATTAGAACAGCATGGCTTCAGATCACCGCAGGGTCCGATGAGAGTGTCAGCAGAAGTTAAGGAATACTTAGACATAGTTCAGAAATTGCTTCATGAAGAGGAAATGGATCCTGATTCACATGATGCAACATACGAATTGATTAGAGAAGTGATAAAAGCATACGAGACTATAGAGGATTTGTCTATATGTGATTATAAAGATTTAAACCTTGTATATCTTATGTGTGTGGGAACGTGGAAACAGGGACTTGATGCAAAGAAGAAAACGGTAGATGACAGCCATCTTCCAAGTGGTGAAAAAAGTAAATTAAAAGATTTGTTGGATACACTTTGGGACAAGGCTAAGAAGGGGAGATATGCCAATAATGAAGGGGAGAACACTAATTTTGGCATGTTTGGAACAGGTTTTTATACATTTCAGAATAAAGCGGATAAGCATTCACCAAAGGACTTTATTCAAATGTGTATTGATATTAAAGATATGTCTAATGATGATGACATATTCAATAGGTGTGAACAGACATTAAATGAGAACTTTCATGGAATGCGTGCGGCATCTGCGTCTATGGTACTTCATTGTTTGAAGCCTATGACTTTCCCTATTTTTAATAGTAATATGGGGGCTGACAATATTTATGTGTATTTCAATATTGGAATCAAACGGAAAATAGAATTATGTGCTTATATTAAAAACGTAAGAATTGTCAAGGCATTTCGCGATGAATACTTTGCTGTGAAAAATTATCGAATATTTGATATGGCAGCGTGGGATATCGGAAAAACAAGACAAGAAAAGTACTATCCAAGTCTCTCTGAATATGATCCAGGTATTACTGCAGAAGAATACGAAAGAATTCTTAGTGATGAAAATATCGTAAAACGTACATGGCTAGATACAGTTTATTATTTATATTTGATGGGTGGAATAGGATCCTGCAAACAGATTGCAAATAAGTTTGGGAATGGTGCTGCACATTACAATACAAATGCAGTCAATATAGCTAAGGCGGTATATAAGGAAACAAAGTGTTTATTATGTACAAGAGAGACTGGAGAAAATAAGTATTGGCCAGTGTTATTCTACGGAAGAGACTTGGAAGATGGTGACGAAGGCATATTTTGTTATAAAATGAGAAAGCCTTTGATGGAAGCAATCAAAGCGTTAGAGGAAAGAGGTGTGTTTCAGGAAATGAGAGAAACAAATAAAGAGTTTGATAAAAATTTAATTTTATGTGGTCCTCCTGGAACAGGTAAGACATATAATTCTGCAATATACGCTGTTGCAATCTGTGATGGAAAGTCAGTGAATGAACTTACTGATTATGATGCAGTTATGGAAAGATATAATGAATTAAAGAAAACTGGAAGAATTGCATTTACTACATTTCATCAGTCATATGGATATGAAGAATTTATAGAGGGAATCAAACCGATTATTGATGAAAATAAGCAAGATATTGGATATACAATAGAACCAGGAGTGTTTAAGGCGTTTTGTGAAAATGCGAAAAGTATTGTTCGTACAAAAAGCGGTGATTCTATTGATGCAGGGGCAAAGATATGGAAGTTAACCATTATGAGTGGAGAACTGAATCAAGTAAAACAGGAATGTTTTGAAGAAAATAACGTTCGCATGGGTTTTGATATGGATTCGGATGAGGCACGTTCTTTTGTAGAAGATGTGAGGGTTGGTGATATTATTTTGTCATTAAAAACCCGAAAAACAATTGATGGAATTGCAATAGTAACAGATGAAGCGGTTGAACTGCAAGACAAGAGTATGTATAAGACAGCGAGAGCAGTGAAGTGGCTTTCAAAAAATATTGATGAGGATATTACTGATATAAATAATGGTAAGCTACTTCATAGAATGACTTTTGCCAAAGTTCCTAATATGAATGTAAAAGATGTTATAGAGTTAGCTGAGAAGGTAAATCCAGGATTAGAAAGAACAGTAATTGAAGAAAACACGGAGCCACATGTATTTATTATTGATGAAATTAACAGAGGAAATATTTCGAAAATATTTGGCGAATTGATAACATTAATTGAAAATACAAAGAGAGCTGGAATGCCTGAAGCAGCATCAGCTATACTGCCATATTCAGGAGATGAGTTTAGTGTACCATCTAATGTGTATATTTTAGGAACCATGAACACCGCCGACAGATCAATTGCCTTAATGGATACAGCCCTTCGAAGAAGGTTTCAGTTTATAGAGATGCTGCCGGATTCCGATGTGCTTAGAAAGATTCGTGCGGATAAGGTAGAGGATTTAGATGTAGCAGTAATGCTTGATAAGATTAATGAGAGAATTACTTTTTTATATGATAGAGACCATACGATTGGACATGCTTTCTTTACAGGACTTAAAGATGATGCGTCAATTGAAAAACTGCAGTCTATCTTTGAGAAGTCAGTAATTCCGTTGTTGCAGGAATATTTCTATGAAGATTATCAGAAGATACAGCTTGTTTTGAGCGATAATGCAAAAAGCGATGACAGCTTGAAGTTTATTCTGGATGAGAAAGTTGTAGCAAAGAATATATTCAATGGTAACGTGGAAGATGTAATTGATTTTCCAGAGAAGAAATATTCAATCAATTCAATAGCATTTGGAAATATTAATAGTTATAAAGAAATTTTGTAAAGTGTGGTGATAGCATGGGGAAACCGTTTGAGGTAAAAGAGTTTGATTCTATTATTTGTAATGCGGATTATAAAGATAATGAAAAATATAAATATCTAAATCCGAAGGAATTCGATAATCTAGTAGCGTTTATTCATGAATTTACTGGAGATGCAGATAGTGCAGACGCGTTAGATTTTATGAAGATAGGCTACCGACGTAATATTGGAGAAGTGGTTTCTATAAAGAACTATGTTGGCTTGCTTCAAATGAAGAATGGTTTCCAGATTCAGGTACTTCCAAAGATATCGTTTGGAGAGGAAGATGAAGGAAATGTTCAAACCAAGAGAGTTTTCCTTAGAATGCTTCGAAGTATGAAGGATTTTCCTAGTAAGGTGTTTAATGATGCTTCATTAAAAGTTGATCAGATGAATTTGTATGAGCTGTTCATCAATATGTATCTACAGGAAGTAAGACAGTTGGTGAAGCGCGGGATAAAGTCAAACTATGTCGGGAAAGAAGATAATTTGCGTTATTATAAAGGAAAACTGCTTGTAAATCAGCAGGTGAGGGCGAATTTGGCCCACAAGGAGCGCTTTTACGTAGCCTATGAAGAATTCCATCTCAATAGGGCAGAAAACCGGCTTGTAAAGGCAACACTCGCAAAGTTACAGAAATTGACGACAAGTGCAGAAAACTCAAAAGAGATAAGACAGCTACTAACAGCTTTTGAAATGGTGGATGCTTCGGTAAATTATGCGAAGGATTTTTCACAGGTGGTTATTAATAGAAATACCAAGGGTTATGAAATGCTAATGCAGTGGTCAAAAGTATTTCTGATGAATAAGAGTTTTACTACATTTTCCGGTTCAACAGCATCGAGAGCATTGCTATTTCCGATGGAGTCTGTATATGAAAGTTATGTGGCTCAGCAGATGAAAAAAGTTATGAGCCCGGAAGGTTGGGAGGTTTCCAGCCAAGATAAGGGACAGTATCTTTTTATGGAGCCAAGGAAACAGTTTGCACTTAGACCGGATATTGTTATGAAAAGAGGAGGGCGCACAGTAATTCTGGATACCAAATGGAAAAGCCTCGTTGATAACGAAAGGGTAAATTATGGTATTTCACAAGCGGATATGTATCAGATGTATGCATACTCGAAGAAATATAACACGCCTGAAATATGGTTGTTATACCCGGTTAATGATGAAATGAGAAATCATTATCCAATTCGGTTTGAAAGTGGAGATGGAACAACGGTAAATTTACATTTTGTTGATGTCGATAAAATAGAAGAGAGTTTACAAGAATTAAAAGATAGATTGGGATGATGAAGATGCATTATAGTGTACCAATTACAAGTGGAGAGGTAGTAGTTGGAAAAGATTTCTTGAACTACCAGGAAGTTCTTGATGATTTTTGCAATGCAAAGTGTGTAAGAATATTAACATACAATATTTCAAAAAACGGATATAGAAATGAATTGATGGATGCATTGAAAAGTTTAGCATCGGATGTGGATGTTAAAATCATTTCAAATATCCCGTCTAGAATGCCCAGCTATTATAATTGTGCTGCAGGCGAATCTATGAAAAAACGTTATAGACAAAACTTTACGGCATATTTAGAAAGGCTTAATCCTGAAAATTTTAAATCAAATCCAGAAGTAAGCTTTAATTTTTCTAATCATGCTAAAATTATTGCGACAGATAATATCTTGTATATTGGATCAGCAAATTATTCGGATGAGAGCCAAGATAATATTGAGTCAGGAACGTTGATTAGAGATAAATCAGCAATTAAACGAATATTTGATGAAGTATTTCCTGCAATAATGGATGAATCAACACCGTACTTTGAAGATGATTTTAATATATTTAGACTTTTTGTTATTAGTATGGAAGGAAAGTTTAAAAAGTGGTTGACTTGGTTTGATAATGAATTGACTTGGAAAAATGCTGCGGGAATACGTGGTTTATATGAATATTTTAAATTCGATGTGGATGATCTTGAATGTATTCACATGGATATTGAAGAATTATTGGAATTACGTAATTTGATTGAAAATACATACTCTGAAACAGATGAAGAATACAACGAGTTGGTTGATAAAATCACAGAAACGATGAAAAGAATAGATATAGAATGGATGTCGGATTTTACGTTGACAGATTCTGATTTCTATAATTTTGTTGTTTATGATTCGGATACTAGAACAGACGAATTGATTCAAGAAAATCCAGATGCATATGACGAAAATTTGGATACTTGTGTAGAGGAAGCAATGAATAAAGCACGTGAAGAGTATTTAGATATGAAGTCAGATTTGGAAGAGGATATCTTTTATTTAAGAGATCAGATTGAGTTAGTGGTTGCATTTTTGGGAAGAGTTCATCAAAGAACTTTGGAATACTCAAATAAATGGATTGCACAGAAGGTGGATAATACATGAAAACGATAAAAGTTGTTGCAGCAGTTATCTGTGATTCAATAAAAGAAAAGCAGAAAGTCTTTGCTACAGCCAGAGGATATGGGGAATTCCAAAGTCAGTGGGAGTTTCCGGGAGGGAAAATAGAAGAAGGCGAAACATCTCAACAGGCTTTGAAGCGGGAGATTAAAGAAGAATTGGATACAGAGATTGAAGTATATGATTTAATAGATACTATTGAATACGACTATCCAAATTTTCATCTTTCAATGGACTGCTTTTGGTGTGAGACAATAACTGGAGAGCTGGTACTGAAGGAAGCAGAAGTTGCTAAGTGGTTAAGTAAGGATGAACTGAATTCTGTCCGATGGTTACCAGCAGATCTAACATTGATAGAGAAAATAAAGAAATCTTTGGAGGTGAAATTGCATGAGTGAATCAAAAAAAGTAGTTGCCAAGCGTAGACCAACTAAAGGTGAAGATAAAATACGTAAAATACAAATGTTCAAAGAAACTGCTAATAATGCCATAAGTGATGCAACAGAATTTGATAAAGCGATTCTTGAATCGAATGAAGCATATGTAAATAAACTATGCGAAGCAGATAATGCAGAATATGAAATTTTGAAATTAAATATGGAAAAAGCAGAAAGTGATGAAGAAAGAGCTGCTATAAGAAAAAGAATTGCTGAAATGCAAAAAGAGAGGTATGTAAAAGATACAGAAAATAAACAGTTTTATGAGAGACAGCAGGAAAGTCATAGAAATCATAATCTGAAAATATTAGGTTCATTGGCAGTGGTTTCTGGATTGGTTTATACATTTAGAAAGCCTCTTGCAGAGGCGGGGAAGAAGTTAATTACAAAAATATAGTACCCTATTTTTTGTTAAGATGCACATAAAACGATACTTAATAACTTTAGTGCAAAAGCCGGAGAAAGCCTATAAATAAAGGATTTTCATATTTACTTTTGCCAAAAAGATAGGGTAATACCCCACAAAGCACTAAATGTAGTATGATTATACACATTTAATACAAAATATAGTGTTTCTGCGGGTGTGGATGTACCACAAATCAATCAGGTTATTATGCTTCGCCCAACTCAATCGCCAATTGTATTTGTGCAACAGTTAGGAAGGGGCCTACGCAAAGCAGAGGAAAAGGAATATGTAGTTATACTTGATTTTATTGGAAATTATAAAAATAATTTTATGATTCCTATTGCACTTTCGGGAGATCGTACATATAACAAAGATAATATTCGCCGTTATGTTATGGAAGGTGGAAGAGTATTACCAGGAGCTAGTACCATTCATTTTGACAAAGTTTCTAGAAAAAGAATTTTTTCAGCAATTGATAATGCAAATTTTAGTGATTTAAAATTGATTAAGGAAAATTATACGAATTTAAAAAATAAATTGAGTCATATTCCTGCATTACAAGATTTCGATAAATATGGGGAAATGGATGTACTTCGTATTTTTGATAATAAAAGTCTAGGTTCTTATTATAGATTTTTGGTAAAGTATGAAGATGAATATACGATTCGTTTATCAGAAGAGGAAGAAAAAGTAATTGAATTTGTTTCAAAAAAATTGGCAAGCGGAAAGCGAGTACAGGAATTATTATTACTTCGGAGAATGTTAAAATATAAAGATACATTGAAAAATACAGATGTATTAGAAGATTGGAGTTGTGATTTAAGGGATCGGTATGGAATAATTGTCAATGAACAACAAGTTTTAAATGTAGTGAGTGTTATGACGAATAATTTCCAATCTGGAGTAAGCAAAAAAACATATGATAATTGTGTTTTTGTGGAGAAGATGGAAAACTATTTTACGGAAGAAAGATTTCGTTCATACGATGAAAAGTTGAGGGAAGGGGAAAAATATACCATTTCGTCGAATTTTCATAGCATGCTGGAGAATACAGTATTTTATCAAATATTATCTGAACTTGTGGAATTTGGTATCAACAGATATGAAACGCAGTACAGAAAGCATTATGAAGATACAGATTTTGTTTTATACCAGAAGTATACTTATGAGGATGCATGCCGCTTATTAAATTGGGAGAGTAATGAAGTTCCGTTAAATATCGGTGGATATAAGTATGATAAAAAGACAAAAACATTTCCTGTATTTATAAATTATAATAAAAATGAGGAAATAAGTGATACTACAAAATATGAAGATCATTTTATAAATAGCAGTAGTTTAATTGCGATTTCTAAAAATGGAAGAAGTTTGCAATCAGAGGATGTACAAAATTTTATTCATGCAAAAGAACGTGGTATTGATGTACAGTTATTTGTGCGGAAGAATAAAGATGATAAGATTTCAAAAGAGTTTTATTATTTAGGAAGAATGGAAGCAACAGGGCGAACAGAAGAAATTATTATGAATAATACAGATAAGACTGCTGTTAAAATTGAATGGAAGCTGGATGTACCAGTAAGAGAAGATATTTATGAGTATATTGTGAGGGAGTAAAATAGAAAAGAACCGCATGTGCAATATATATAATTTTACAATTTTTCAGTAGAAACAAAATAAATTGCAAAAGAAAAAGAAAGATTAGGAGCATACAAAATGAATTGGTTTATAAAACTTATAGTTACGTTTTTTGCCGGAATGGGTGCAGGGCTTGGAACTGGTTTTGCCGGAATGAGTGCAGCGGCGGTGATCAGTCCGATGCTTATTACATTTTTGCATATGGATCCGTTTATGGCGGTATGATGATGCTGTTGATTTTAACCTCTGTTTTGGGATATGATTTGAAAACAGCCATTGGGACCAGTGTGTTTGTTATGGCTTTTACCGCATTTACAGGTGCAGTATCTCATTTTGCTATCGCTGGAAAACCGGATTGGTTTGTATGGGGACTTTGCGTGATATTTACCTTATTATGGGCAAGAATAGCAGCTAAATTTGCCAATAAGGCTTCTGCTGAAATGTTGAATAGGGCAACGGGAGTTGTGTTGGTTATTTTGGGAGTTGCAATTTTTATTTTTTCGAAACTTTCATAGAAAAAGTCCCTTTTGAATACCTGTTTATGAGTAATCAGAAGGGACTTTCTGTGTTGTACTTTCTTTATAATAATTCAGCAATATCAAGGATAAGACGTTCTGTTTTTTCCCATCCAAGACATGGATCTGTAATGGATTTTCCATAACAGCCTTCTCCAATTTTCTGATTGCCGTCTTTTAGATAACTTTCGATCATAAATCCCTTTACAAAGGAACGGATATCTTTGGATAAATGACAGCTATGCAATACTTCTTTACAGATTCGGATTTGAGCTAAATAGTTTTTGTTCGAATTTGCATGATTGGTATCTACGATAACACCTTGATTTTCTAAATCTCTCTTCTGGTATGCTTCATACAAATGTTCCAAATCTTCATAATGATAATTCGAGTAGCACTTTCCGTCCTCTTTCACATATCCTCTTAAAATAGCATGTGCAAAAGGATTACCCGGTGTTTCTACCTCGTATCCACGGTAGGAGATGGTATGTGGAATTTGTGCTGCTAAAATAGAGTTTAACATAACTTCCAAATCTCCACTGGTAGGGTTTTTCATTCCAACTGGAATGCCAACACCACTTGCAGTTAGTCTGTGTTGCTGATTTTCTACGGAACGAGCACCTACCGCTACATAGGATAGTACATCGGATAGGTAGCTATGATTTTCAGGGTAAAGCATTTCGTCTGCACAAGTAAGCTCAGTCTCTTGTACAGCACGGATATGTAATTCACGAAGGGAAAGTAATCCTTTCAACATATCCGGATCTTCTTCTGGGTCCGGTTGCAATGCAATTCCTTTATAGCCTTCACCAGTTGTTCTTGGTTTATTTGTGTAGATCCGAGGAACTAAAATTAGTTTCTCTTCTACTATTTCTTGTACTTTTTTTAATCTACTGATATATTCTAATACAGCATCTTCACGGTCTGCAGAGCAAGGACCGATAATTAACATCATTTTATCGGATTTTCCGCTTAAAATATCTGCAATAATTTGATCTCGTTGCTCCTTTACTGCTTTCATTCGTTCTGTCATTGGAAATTTTTCCTTTAACTCATTTGGAGAATATAATTTTCTTTTTATATTCATTTGCATATCCATACTATTCAATCCTTTCAAGTATATTCATTGTCCGCTGCTATTCACGGCCATTTTTTAAAAATTTGTTGATACTGTTCAGAAGGTGCGAACTCATATGTGCAAATTGTACGTGAGAGCTTGCTCGTGAAGTGCAATTTGCACATATGAGTTTATAGCTGGTAACAGCGTCATGAACAAAATGACCAGCCAAAGTATATATTTTTAGTCACTATGTATATTCTGGCATTTTGTGAATGGAACGAACCTTCTGAATAGTTACAATTTGTTGATACTTCATTATACAGACTGCGGATATACTTGTCAAACCAATTAAAAGTAAGAAAGTAGAAAATACGGTAACGGTGTATGGTTTTGTTTGGGATATAAATAAAATGCTAGAATAAACAAATTGACGAAAAAGATTCTTTTTGGATGGGCGATTACAAAATATTTGATATTAAGCGTTTAAATGTGATACAATAGACAAGTCTGTTTAATGGCAGATAAATACATAAATAACTAAAGGAGGATATCATGTCAATTTCTATTTCGTCAATTGCAATATTTGTTACAATTATTTTGTATTTGATTATGATGCTATTGATCGGTTTCAAATTCTCGAAAACCAATAATACGGTAGATGATTTTTACCTAGGCGGTAGAAAATTAGGACCATTTGTTACAGCCATGAGTGCAGAAGCTAGTGATATGAGTAGCTGGTTGCTTATGGGATTACCTGGTGTGGCGTATTTAAGCGGTATTTGTGATGCTTTTTGGACAGCTATGGGACTAGCCATAGGAACATGGGTGAATTGGCTTATTGTTTCAAAGCGAATTCGAAGATATAGTCATAAGATTGGAGCCATTACCATTCCTGATTTCTTTTCCAAACGATACAAGGATCAGCAGAATATTTTAACTTGTGTATCTGCGTTAGTAATCATTATTTTCTTTATTCCATATACTGCAAGTGGATTTGCTGCTTGTGGTAAGTTATTCCATAGTTTATTTGGCATAGATTATCATGTAGCAATGATTATCTGTGCAGTTATTATTGTCGCATATACTGCATTGGGAGGATTTCTTGCGGCTTCTACTACAGACTTGATTCAAAGTATTGTTATGACCATTGCATTAGTTGTAGTATTGGGTTATGGTACGAGTCAGGCTGGTGGTGTAGATGCTGTTATGGACAATGCCAAAAGTCTTGCAGGATACTTATCTCTGACTTCTACACATGATGTAGTTGGTAATGTTGCAAAACCATATGGAATTATTACAATCATTTCTACCCTTGCATGGGGACTTGGATATTTTGGAATGCCTCACATTTTACTTCGCTTTATGGCAACAGAAGATGAGGAAAAACTTACACTTTCCCGTCGAATTGCAACTGTATGGGTTGTGATTTCTATGGCAATTTCAATTATCATTGGTATGGTTGGACTGGGTATGTCCAAAGCAGGAGTGATTGATACACTTGTTGGTTCAGAAAGTGAAACAATTATTGTAAGAATTTCACATGTATTAAGTTCACATGGAGTATTTGCAGCAGCGATTGCTGGTGTAATTTTAGCAGGTATTCTTGCGGCAACTATGTCAACTTCAGATAGTCAGTTATTGGCTGCGTCATCTAGTGTATCACAGAATATTTTGACTGATTTTTTCCATAAAAAAATGAGTCAGAAACAATCGGTTATTGTTGCCAGAGCAACTGTTATAGTAATCAGTCTTATTTCTATTTTCCTGGCATGGGATCAGAATAGTAGTGTATTTCAGATTGTAAGTTTTGCTTGGGCTGGATTTGGAGCTGCTTTTGGGCCAACGATGCTTTTAGCACTGTTTTGGAAGCGTAGCAATCGAAATGGTGCACTTGCAGGAATGATCGCAGGTGGAGCGATGGTATTTATTTGGAAATATCTGCTTCGTCCAATTGGCGGTTATTTTGATATTTATGAATTGTTACCAGCATTTATCTTAGCGTTACTTGTGAATGTTTTGGTTAGTTTAGCAACTAAAGGACCATCCAAGGAAGTAATAGAGGAATTTGAAAGCATGTAAGCAGTTGTGCAATCCGTTAAGTTATAAAGCTGTAGTTTAGAAAGACAGTGCGGATGTCTGCTTTCTTCAATAAAAAAGAAAAATAAGTATATAAACGAATCGGTAATAAAAATGCCGATTCGTTTTTTTGTTTCCTTTCTTCTTTTTACACTAGATTTATGTTTATTTGTATGATTGTGGCGTTTGTAGGATAGACTAATGTAAGAAATGCTTGCGGGGATTGTTATTTTTATATCCTCGTAGAGAGTATAGTAGATTGGAGGTACTTATGAAAGAAAAGATATTTGGTATTTTACAGCGTGTGGGAAGAAGTTTCATGCTTCCTATTGCGATTTTACCAGTGGCAGGATTGTTGCTTGGAATTGGTAGTTCCTTTACCAATGAAACGACCATTGCGACTTATGGATTGCAGAAAATTGTAGGAGAAGGAACGTTACTGCATGCTTTATTGATGATTATGAATCGGGTAGGAAGTGCAGTTTTTGATAATCTGCCTTTGATTTTTGCGGTGGGTGTAGCGATTGGTATGGCAAAAAAGGAAAAAGAAGTGTCTGCCCTTTCCGCAGTGGTTGCCTATCTGGTTATGAATACGGCAATCAATGCCATGTTGCAGGTAAATGGAGAAATTTTGTCAGATGGCAGTATTTCTAATGAGGTGTTAGAGGGGACGATTGCATCGGCCTGTGGAATACAAACCTTACAGACTGGCGTATTTGGGGGGATTATTGTAGGACTTGGTGTGGCGGCACTGCATAACCGCTTTTATAAAATAGAACTACCAAATGCACTGTCCTTTTTTGGTGGAACCAGATTTGTTCCCATCATTTCTACAATCGTGTATATGGATGTAGGTGTTCTTATGTATTTTGTATGGCCAGTGGTTCAAAATGGTATTTATGCATTGGGCAGTCTGGTAACAGGAAGTGGTTATATCGGAACCTTGATTTTCGGCTTGATTAAGAGGGCGTTGATACCGTTTGGACTGCATCATGTATTTTATATGCCATTTTGGCAGACCGCGGTGGGTGGCACCATGGAGATTGCAGGAGGAACCATTCAGGGAGGACAAAATATTTTCTTTGCACAGTTGGCAGATTCTTCTCATATTGCACATTTTAGTGCGGATGCTACCAGATATTTTTCAGGAGAGTTTATTTTTATGATTTTTGGTCTGCCTGGAGCAGCATTAGCAATGTATCGTTGTGCAAAACCAGAAAAGAAAAAGGCAGCAGGAGGATTGTTACTATCCGCAGCACTAGCCTGTATGATGACAGGAATTACAGAGCCGTTGGAGTTTTCCTTTCTTTTTGTAGCACCAGCGTTGTTTGCGGTGCAGGTTGTACTGGCAGGTAGTGCGTATATGATTGCACATATGCTTAATATAGCGGTAGGGCTTACTTTTTCTGGTGGTTTAATTGACTTATTTCTTTTTGGTATTTTACAGGGAAATGAAAAGACAAGCTGGCTGTTGTTAATTCCAGTGGGTATTGTATATTTCTTTTTATATTATGGGGTATTTACATTTCTAATCAGAAAATTTGACTTTAAAACGCCAGGTAGAGAAGAGGATACCGAGGAAACCAGATTATATGGAAAAGCAGATGTAAATGCAAAGAGAGAAGCATTAGCGGAGACAGAAACAGAAGATGCACTTAGTGAAAGAATTGCTGCAGGTCTGGGTGGTAAGAAAAATATCAGTGATGTAGATTGTTGTGCAACCAGACTTCGTTGTACTGTTATAGATTCGGGATTGGTAAGGGAAGATTTGCTTAAATCTACAGGAGCCTCAGGCGTTGTGAAAAAAGGAAATGGGATACAGATTATTTATGGACCGAAGGTTACTGTAATTAAGTCGAATTTGGAAGATTATTTAGAACACGCATCAGAAGAAAACGTAGTAGAAGTTCCGCTAGAGAAATCTGTACAGAAAGAGGAAAAAATGGCAGAAAAGGAGACAGATCTTTTACAAATAGAAAGTACACCACAGTCCTCGATTTTAATTTATAGTCCCGTAGCAGGACTGGCTGGAAAATTGGAAACGGTACCAGATGAAGCTTTTGCTGGAAAAATGATGGGAGATGGGGCAGCCGTAACGCCAGAAGAATCAGTAATCTATGCACCAGCGGATGGAGTAGTCAGTTTTGTATTTGACACGAAACATGCCATTGGATTTTTGACAGATACAGGAATTAGTGTACTGCTACACATTGGAATTGATACGGTTAAGTTAAATGGAGAAGGATTTGAAGTTTTGGTGGAAGGGGGACAAAATGTGAAAAAAGGAGATACTATGTTAAAACTGGATTTGGATTATATTAAGAGTCATGCACCATCTATCGTATCGCCTATTCTTTGTACAGAATTAGAAGGAAATCAGAAAATTCGATTACTGAAGGAGGGAAAAATAAAGGCAGGAGAACCATTATTTGCAGTAGATACCTATGAGTAAAGTGCCAAACAAACTGTGAAGATTGTATTTTTTACAATAATTTTAGCTAATTTATATATTCTGGTACTTTATGAATGTTCCCGGCTGAACAGTTACGAAAATAGCCTCTATATAAAGATAAGAAAGTTGTATAAAAAGTTAAAAATTGGTATACTTTTTAGATAGAAAACAAAAAGAGGAGAAGTATAGTATGAAAATAACAAAAAGAGAAGCAAAGCGTTATGAGAGGATACTAGGAGAGAAAAAGGTGTATGATATGACACCAGAAGAATTAGAGCGTCCTATTACGAAACAAATGGGAGAATTGTGTAGGCATCGCTTGGAAAAAAGATGGTATCGAAGATTAGTATTTTTAAATTTTGCGCTGATTATTGCAGTTATCGCCTGTCTTGTTATTCATTTTGGAGAATATATTGATTTGGGAAAACAATACGCAAAACAGGTTGTAAAAGAAATGGATGAGGAAACAGGAAAGAGAACGAAAGAAGAGAAAAAGGAAACGCAAAAGGAAGAAAAATTAACACAAGATGATATACCCGTTGCAGTACAGGCATTTGCATTCGGAATTTTGTTGTTGGTAATAGGATATCTGGGATTGTATTATTACAATGCATACTATCGTTCTATGTCATTGCGTATTACAGAAAAAAATTTTCCAGAGGTATATGCAACAATAGAAGAATATGCAAAACGATTAGGGATTGCTGTACCAAAGGCTTATGTCATGCAAAGTAGTGGAATATTAAACGCATTTTCAACATTTCTTTTTAAACGGCAGTGGATTTGTATTCATGCAGAACTTTTTGAGGTGGCATTTCGAGAACATCATGATAGGGATGCATTAAATTTTGTTATTGCACATGAAATGGCACACATTTATTATGGACATGCAACCCTTCATTATAATTTACCAATTTGGTTTTCCGATAAGATTCCGGTTATTGGTGCCATTGCATCCAGAACCAGAGAATATAGTTGTGATCGACTGGCACAAAGATTAACTGGTGTAAGTGGAATTGAATCCATGTTGATGCTTGTAGTAGATCGTCATTTGTATAAGTTGGTAGATCAGGAAGATTATATTAATGAAATGCGTTCACAGAAGGGATTTTTTATTTGGTATGTGAATCTTTTGGCAGATCATCCAGTTATGTGTAAGCGTGTGGATGCGCTTGCGCAAGGACGTGGAAGTGGAGCATTATATTAAAAAACAGAGGGTGTAGTTGCGACTGCACCCTCTGTGTTATTGTTCGGGAAAGCGGACATCTAGAATCCGGTTAGATTCCATCTAAAGTCACTAGCTTTTCTTTTGTCATATGATTAAAAATGGCAATGACACGACCAACGCTAAGCATAGAGAGCAGCGTTCCTAAACCAACACCAAGGATTGCATTGCCAAATAGCAAGCCGATTGCCAGAGAGCAGATGACGCAGCCCAGGTCAAAACAGTTTTTGCATAGACCGAGTTCTTTCTTTGAGCGTATGGAAATGCTATTTACAATGCCATCACCAGGATTTGGTATTAGCATTATATCCACGGTCATGGCGGCACCTATGCCTGTGAGCAGGATACCCAGTGCCGCGTCTAATTGCATAAGGTATGGATACAAAAAATAGTTTGACTATCCCTCTTTTCTATGCTAAAGTTAATGGGTAAACCGTTGAAAAAGAGTAAGTATTTTATTTGTCTGGCTGATAGAGAGTCGCAGATGGTGGAAGTGCGATAGCGAAGGAATAAAAGAATGGACTTTTGAGGGCGAACTGAATGATAGGAAACTATTTAGTAGGTGAGACGGAGTGACACTTCGTTAAAAATGGAGCGTATATGTTTGTATACGATGTTAAAAGAAAGGTATCATTAATTTGGGTGGCACCGCAGGAGAGATAGTATGGCTCTTGTCCCAAGTCTGGGACAGGAGCTTTTTTCCTTTATAGAAAGGTGCTTCCTATAAAGGAATCCCTTTAGGGGTGAGAAAGTGAAAGGAGACTTCTCCACTTTGTTTGATATAATTTTAAATTTTTTATGAGAAAGAAAGGAGTATACAAAAATGAAAGAGAAAAAAATCCCTTACAAAATTTATTTAGAGGAAGACGAGATGCCAAAGCAGTGGTACAATGTTCGCGCAGATATGAAGAAGAAGCCGGCACCATTGTTAAATCCAGAAACATTAGAACCTATGACCTTAAAGGAATTATCAAATGTATTTTGCGAAGAGTTAGCAAAGCAGGAATTGGATGATACAACACCATATATTGATATTCCAGAAGAAATCAGAGAATTTTATAAGATGTATCGTCCAGCACCATTGGTTAGAGCCTATTGTTTAGAGAAAAAGTTGGGAACCCCTGCTAAAATTTATTACAAATTCGAAGGTAACAATACCAGTGGAAGTCACAAGTTAAACTCTGCAATTGCACAGGCGTATTATGCAAAGAAGCAGGGACTAAAGGGTGTTACTACAGAGACTGGAGCGGGACAGTGGGGAACTGCACTATCTATGGCATGTTCTTACTTTGATTTGGATTGTAATGTTTACATGGTAAAATGTTCTTATGAGCAAAAACCATTCAGAAGAGAGGTTATGCGTACCTATGGTGCTAAAGTTACACCATCTCCTTCCGAAACTACAAATGTAGGTCGAAAGATTTTGAAAGAGCATCCTGGTACCTCTGGAAGCCTTGGATGTGCCATTTCAGAGGCAGTGGAGGTTGCTGTTTCAACAGAAGGATATAGATATGTATTGGGAAGTGTATTATCACAGGTATTATTGCATCAGACAGTAATTGGTTTGGAGACAAAGATTGCATTGGATAAGTATGGAATTACGCCAGATATTATTATTGGATGTGCAGGAGGCGGTTCAAACATTGGAGGTTTGATTTCTCCATTTGCAGGTGAAATGTTAAGGGGGGAAAAGGATTACCAGATTATTGCGGTAGAACCTGCTTCTTGTCCAAGTTTGACAAGAGGTGTCTATGCATACGACTTCTGTGATACTGGTATGGTTTGCCCATTATCCAAAATGTATACGTTAGGATGCGATTTCATTCCTTCTGCAAATCATGCAGGTGGACTTCGTTATCATGGTATGAGTTCTATCGTATCGGAACTATACGACCAGGGATTGATTGAGGCAAGAAGTGTAGAGCAGACAGAGGTGTTTGCAGCGGCAGAAGAATTTGCAAGAGTGGAAGGTATTCTTCCTGCACCAGAAAGTTCACATGCAATTAAAGTGGCATTGGATGAAGCAAAGAAATGTATTGAGACAGGAGAAGAAAAAACAATCGTATTTGGTTTAACAGGAACTGGATATTTTGATATGTTTGCATATGAGAAATTCCATGATGGTAAGATGGAAGATTATATTCCATCGGATGAGGAATTAGCAAAATATAGAGAAAAGTTACCAAAGGTTGACAAATAATTTTCTTATATTTAGATAGAAAAATTTACAGAAAGAAAGAGCAAGTCTGTTAGCGAGAGTATTTGTTGACAGGCTTGTTTTTCTGTATCATAGTCTCTATTGTCGCTTTTGAAAAGACAAAAATATAGTACAATAGTTGGATATTAAATGGGAGGAAAAGAAAAAATGAAAAGTAATCTTACTACATTATGTTATATAGAAAAAGATGGAAAATATTTGATGCTTCATCGCATAAAAAAGAAAAAAGATATCAACAAAGATAAATGGATTGGTGTTGGTGGACACTTTGAAGAAAATGAATCACCCGAAGAGTGTTTATTGCGGGAAGTAAAGGAAGAAACAGGATTTACACTGACCCGTTGGAAACTAAGAGGAATTATTACATTTTTGTGCGACTGCTGGCAGACGGAATATATGTTTTTATATACGGCAGATGGTTTTACAGGCGAAATGATAACCTGTGAGGAGGGGGACCTAGAATGGGTTGAAAAAGAGAAAGTATACGAACTTCCCATTTGGGAAGGTGACAAAGTCTTTTTTCGACTATTAGAAGAGAGGGATACATTTTTCTCGTTAAAATTGCGTTATGAACAGGATGAATTAGTAGAGTGTGTTTTAGATGGGGAGAAAGAACCTGTCAAATTTGTTGAAAGTAACAAAGAATAAAAAATATAAAATTGTATAAAAATAAACAAAATTTTTTCAAGCATCTCCTAAAAATAGTAAATTTTCGTTTTGTAGAAATAGGGAAAAGAAAGACTGTTGGGAAGAAATCTGGATAGGAAAGTTAGGATTTTCTTGTAGAAAAACCTATACTTTGGTTGGGTTGACACAAAAATAGGCTGCAATTATAATTTTTTCTATAGTTTTTAACTGTTTAAAAGGGATACAAGGGGGGAGTTATTATGATTCAGCAGGGGAGTTTTGCAAAGTTAGCAATTTGTAAGAATAGTAGAATACGATCTATTTATAGAGATAGAGCTGTCGGAATAAGAAGGTGAAGCATCTTTTCTGATGGCTTTTTGTCGTTTGGGAGGTGAGAGGCATAGAAAACGGAAGAAAAAAGAAGGAAGTATTTCCCAAAACGGCCAAGGAAATACTTAGAATTATAAAAGCAGCAGATAAAAAGGGAGAACTTCTTGCAGCAATGGAAACGGAGTTTTTTCAATCCGTAAGTATGCCCGCATTATGGGCATGTAGGGAATATATCCATAAATTGCCAGAGGAGGTATATCACCAAAATACACGTAAAAGTATGTCAATGGTTGCGATTCGGGCATTACTTGCCACAATGGAGAATGATTTGGAAGGTGCGAAGGCCTATGTCAGTATACTTGGTAGTACTCCAAGGCATATACAGGCAAAAAACTTTACGGAGAAGGATTATTTTCGTATTATTACAGAGCTGGTAATGCCTTATATAAGTGACAATCAATTTTTACATATTGCCTGTTTTGTTAGAAAAATGGGAGTTCCACCGATACAAAGTCTTACGTTATCGGCCAGTAGACCAAGTATTATCAATGGTTTTAGGGATTTTACAAGATATGGGAAATATATGATGCAGTACAGGGAGGATATTACGGAAACGATTCGAGCATTGTATGGAGATAGTAGCAAGGGAGTTTTTGAGATTGCACTTGCAGAATGGTATTATCAGAATAACGATAGTTTTCATGCGCTTCTTTTGGTGACAGGGACGATTCCTATGATGGAGAATATGCAGGATATGCAATGCTTGTTTGTTGCAATGGCATTACAGATGAAAATTTTGCTTTTAAATGGACAGATGCAGGCAGCAGAACCATTAGTGGAAAAAATTCGGGAACGTATCAAAAGAACCGGATGGGAAGAATTGACCAGCAGTTTGAATGCATTGGGGGCGTGGGCGGCATGTTATGATGGCAAACAGGAGATTGTAGAGGAATGGCTTCATACAAATGCACCAGATGAGAATAAAGAATTATATATGATGGATATGTATGCATATCTGGTCAAAATTCGTTGTTATCTTTTGATTGGGAAATATATGCTCGCGCTTATTCTGGCAAAACAATTGATTCATATTTTAGAGAAGGGGCAACGTTTAATGGATTTGTGTGAGTGTTATATGTTGTCTGCCTTTGCCTGCTGTAAAGCCGGAAGTATGGATGATATGTGTGATGAATTGGAGAAGGCATTGAGGATTGCCAAAAAATATAACTATATCCGATTGCTTGCAGACGAGGGAGCGTACATGGTACGGATGCTTGTGGCATACCAAAAGAAAAGAGGTGCAGATACTTTTACGGATGAAATATTGATTCTTGCAGGGGAGGTTGGAAAAAGACTTCCTAATTATATGAAATCACCGGATGAGTATTATGAACCGCTTACTGCAACGGAAAAAAAGATATTACAATTTATGGCACAGGGATTGTCTTATCAGGAAATAGCCGAAAAAACGGATAAAAAAATAGGAACAGTAAAATTTCACAGTTCTGGCATTTTTAAAAAGTTGCAGGTAAGAAATCGACAGCAGGCAGTGAATCGGGCAGGAGAAATTGGACTGCTGTAAGGAAAGAATAACAGTCAATGAACTATGAGAAGGCATAGAGAAATGGGGAAATATATGAAAAGAGTATTTATTATCATTGCAGTTTTGTGTGTTGTATTGGGGCTTGCAGGGACGATAGCAGACAGTAAAGAAACAACACAAATGACGGAGGAGATTAAGAGCTATCCAGTTATAGACGTATCGGAACTTTCTGAATATAAAGAAGAAAAAGAAACACAGGAGATGATTGTTACTGGTATTACCTGTAAAGGAGATACGATAAAAGATACAAAAGGAATGTTAAAAGGAAAGTATTTTTATATTCATACGGAAGCGGAAAAATATGATTCCGAAGAAAACGATTGGTCCAGGGCGGACGAGGAATGTTATGAAGTAGTATCGAAAAAGGTTACCACTACAGCAAACGAGGACGAAAAAATAGATTTGACAACGGTATTTACCTATTCAATTCCAAAGATTACTACTTATTATCCGAAAGGGAAAGATGATATTTCTGATGGAGCATTAAGGTATGAATACAGAGCATTGGGAGCCAAGGATAAAATGTCTGCCATTATGATGGTAGGAAATGGAAAAGCAGAGGTTAAACCATTAGTTGGATATCGCAAATATTTATATATTTGTGGTGACGAGACTGCGGTATATGGACACTGGAAGGCGTTTGGAGAGGGAGATAGTTTCCTTTTTCTTTTTTTAGGAGTACTTCTTGGGGTAGTATTTGGTTACTTTGCATGGCTTTGTCGTAAAAACTCTTCAATGGGGAGAGTGGGAGAGGCCATTGGAGATGCATTGGCGACAAGAAAACGAAGAAGGCAGGAATACAAGGAAATGTCTGCTGCTATGAAAAGGCGTTATCACCGATTGCACTTTTTGGGGGCTTTGCTTGTAATTGCTGGTTTCGCAGTTATTTTTATGGGGTATGAAAGTACTGGTTGGATCATTGTGGGAACCCTGCTATTAATTGCTGGAGTAGCTGCTTGGAAAATGGCGGCACCAGATAGTTATAATGAAGGTAGTGATACGGTACAGATGCTTTCTTTTGATAGGCCAAGAAAGATAGAAGAATTTTATGAAGCATATAAAAACTTTAGTACTCCATTGGGTTCTGGTTATTTAGCAGAATTTTATACAATGAAGCAAAAGGCATTGGTATTTGGTCCAGATAGTAGAGGACAATTTTTGTATTTTTGGATTACTCAAGATGGAAACAGAGGATACCTTGGTTATTCCTTTTTAGAAAAAACAATTAAGAAAAAACTGAATGAACCTTTGATACCAGTACAATCGAATTTTGCCACGAATACAGCAGAATATATATGCTATAATTCCGACATTGCATTGTTGCAGAAGTATCTTTTGAAAAGTTTGGAACATTTTGCAGAAACAGGACAGACGTTGGAATTAAACTTACCAACTGCGTCTGGAGTTTATACCTTTACAGAGGATTTCAAATTGACAGGGCAGCATTTTGACTTATGCGATTTAGAAGGAAACCAGATTTATGAAATAGATGGAACTATGCCACTGATTAGTTTCCACATTTATGATAAATCGCATACGGAAGTATTTAAAGTTACAAAAGAGATTGGGCATGCACTTCCAACCTATCGTTTTTATTATAAAGGGGAACCATATGGAACTTTGGAAAAGCAGTTTGTTCTTGTAAAAGATAAATTTAAAATGGAGACCAAAGAAGGTACATTGGAGTTGGTAGAGTATGCTGGGTATGTTGGACATAATTTTCAGGTGACTTTAAATGGAAAAATGCTTGGAGCTATTATGGACGATTTAAAACTTAATATGCAAAATATTGTTTATGACAATGCAGTGATTATTGTTTATGAAGAACAGTATCTTCCATTGTTGGCGGCAATGGCAATTATGGTTGTAAGAGAAATTGCAAGAGATCATGCAGAATGGACAGAGTAAAGTAAGATGCTGGCATTAGCTAAAATATTTTGAAGAAAAGCAAAAAGCAGAAAAATGCAAATGGAATAGTTTGTATTTTTTCTGCTTTTCATCAATATAGTAGAAAAGAGTAGATTGTAAATAGAATAAGGGGATGTTATAATAAAATGCAATTAAAACAGGCTATCTGAATTGACAATGCAGAGGGAGTAATCTTTTATGCATTCAAAGGGATGGAATAAGAGCCGGTGATTATAGTCTGTTTTGTGATTATTTACAGGGAGGAAAGAGTGTTGAAAGAACAGAGAAATTCATTTAAAGGATCCATAGGATTTGTACTGGCGGCAGCAGGAAGTGCAGTTGGTCTGGGAAATATTTGGAGATTTCCCTACTTAGCGGCGAAAGATGGTGGCGGAGTATTTTTACTATTTTATCTTATATTGGCGCTGACCTTTGGATTTACTTTGCTTACGGTGGAAATAGCCATTGGCAGAAAGACAAAACAAAGTCCCTTAACTGCATATAGCAAAATAAAGAAGGGATGGAAGCCCTTAGGAATCATTGCCTGTTTGGTTCCAATAATTATTTTACCATACTATATTACGATAGGTGGTTGGGTGCTAAAATATTTTCTGGTATATTTGACAGGAAAAGGGGAAGCTGCGGCGCAGGAAAACTATTTTACTGACTTTATAGCACAGGATACAGAGCCTCTTGTGTTGATGATTCTTTTCTTCGCTGCGATATTTATTATTGTATTGCGTGGAGTGAATAAAGGAATTGAGGCATCTTCAAAAATTATCATGCCATTGTTGATTTTATTGGTAGTTGGAATCGCCATTTATTCTATTACAATTTCACATACAGATGCCAGCGGAGTGACAAGAACGGGGCTGGATGGATTAAAGAAATATGTCATACCTGATTTCTCCGACATGACAGTAAAATCTTTTTTTACAGTTGTGATTGATGCCACAGGGCAGTTGTTTTTTAGTTTGAGTGTTGCTATGGGAATTATGATTGCCTATGGTTCTTATGTATCCGATGAAGCCAATTTGGGAAAATCCATTAACCAAATAGAAATTTTTGACACAGTGGTTGCATTTTTAGCTGGCGTAATGATTATACCAGCTTTATATACCTTTATGGGACCAGAGGGAATGTCCGCATCGGGACCAAGTTTGATGTTTGTATCATTACCAAAAGTATTTGACTCTATGGGATTTATGGGAAATATAGTAGGTGGTATGTTTTTTGCCATGGTTTTATTTGCTGCACTAACCAGTGCGGTATCTGTGTTAGAGGCAATCGTATCCAGCTTTATGGATGAATTTAAGATTAGCAGAAAAAAGGCAGCTATATTGGAAGGCATTCTGGCATTGGTCGCAGGCGTAGTTGTTTGTCTGGGATATAATAAATTGTACTTTGACATTGTATTGCCAAATGGTTCCCATGCACAGATTTTGGATATTATGGACTATATCAGTAATTATATATTTATGCCAATAGTAGCAATTGGAACCTGTATTTTAATTGGTTGGGTAGTCGGACCAAAGCTTATTATTAACGAAGTGCAGAAAAATGGAGAAAAAATGGGAAGAAGTCAATTGCTTTACGTTATGATAAAATATATTGCACCGATATTTTTAGCCTTTCTATTTATAAAATCAGTGGGGATTTTTCCGTTTTTGTAAAAGAAAAAGTGTAGGAAGGGTTAAGAGTAGAAAGGGACAAGCAGCAATGAAAATTGCGAGTATCCGCTTGACATGAAAAAATCCTTCTACAATATAAATAGATTATGCTTGTAGGAAAACGGGAAGGATGGTAAACTAAAAGTAATAACAATCCATATTTTTTATCAGTTTTGGTATCATTACAGACTATCAAGAACAGCCGTTAATAGGATATTTACAGAACGCAAAGAGGTTGGATAGATCAGAATGTAAACTCGTGGTAAATGGAAATTATTAGACAGATCTATCAGCGAACATAATGCTAACATAGCATCGGCGATGGCTATTGAAAATATGCATTTAAGCAAGGATTTTATAACAGAATTAGTGAAAGTTGCTAATGGAGAAAAAACGTCCGAAGAACTTAGACAGGAGGTAATTCGTAAATATGCCAGATAATAAGTACTGTTACCCTAATTCTGAAGTTTTGAAAAATAAGCTTAATATAACGGATAAAAATGAGTTATTTGAAGCTGAAAAAGAACTTACTGCAATTCGATTAAGAGAGTTACAAGAATCTCCAATAAAAGGTAAGTTTGATTTTAAACACCTTAAAGCTATTCATAAATACATATTTCAAGATGTATATGACTGGGCAGGGAAAGAAAGAACGGTTGAGATAGGCAAAGGGAATTTATTCTGCACAACTTCTTGTATTCAAAGTTACGCAGAGTCTGTTTTTAATAAATATTATTCGCAATGCTATGCGGCTAAAGATAACTATGAAGATTTTATTCGAGTCTTTGCGGATAACTACGGTGACTTAAATGCTCAACATCCATTTAGAGATGAACATGTTATAATAAGGACAAAGTTAGAAAAAACCAGTAAAATCAATGGGTTAGCACTAATTTAGTCCTTGTTTTTTTATACCTAAAATCGGTATATGATAAGGCAGCGCTGACAAATCAAACCGAAATCCAAACATTGCATCAACAATTCAGGAGTCATGACCTGAGTGTGGTTCGTGCATCCAAGTGAGGTGACAATTTAATATATTTTATTTAGGTAGGACTAAATTAGCATTTAACACGGAGATATTCCGTTTGGCTGATATAGTCCTGCTTTTTATTTTGAAAGGAAGAGATTGTATGAGTAAAGTGCTAATTGAAGTCCTCGTAATAATTCTTATTACAAGCAGTTATTTGATACTGTATTCAGCAGTTAGAGTATCAGCTATATCAGATCAAAGAATAGCGGAGATACAAAGTAGAGAAACATTTGATAAAGAAAAGCAGTTGAACACTAATCAAAATAGCATATCGGGAGGGATGGCTATGGCAAATAAAGAAAAGAAGATTGAAGGCAGACTGGGCTATAACAGTGAGAATGGCAGATATGGATTGCTGATATCAGATTTATGGGAACATACCGGATTCCATTGTGGAGAATGCTTGGAAGTCAAGATTGATGACAAATGGGTAAAAACCCGGATGGAAATGGATATTGACTGTAACTGGTATCTGGTGGATACCCCCTATACAGGAGATTTAGAGTATGTTAGGGCGGGAATTTAAGAAGCGGAGGAAATACAGAATGAACAATAATATCGAAGTAATTGGAATTGACCATGGCTGGTCGCAGATGAAAACAAGCAATACCTGTTTCAATACTTCCATTAAGGAATTAGCATATGCTCTGGCATTTCACGATAATGTGCTTGAGTATAATGACAGATACTTTGCAGTTGGTGAGGAAAGACTTGAGGTATTGGACAGCAAGGTGGAAAATGAGAACCTTTATTTATTGACGCTGGTGGCAATGGCAAAGGAATTAGAGATAAGAGGAAAGAGTGAGACTGATGTGGTTCTTGCGGTAGGGCTTCCTCTCACAAGATTTTCAGCAGAGAGAAAACCATTTATTGATTATCTGTCCCAGAATCGGAAAGGATACGAGCCTTTATAAGCTGTATAACACAAATATCCATGAGATAATCGAAATGAAGAAACGAGACAAAACCCATCAATAGTTTTTGTGGAAACCTGTGTGAATATATGTTATTATAGCATGTAGGGAAATCAGCCCTACATGCTATAATGATTGGAGTGAAAAGAGTGACACCAGAAGAAAAAAATGTCTTAGTTAAGTCCCAAAAGATTAGTAGGTGGAATGCACAAAAGCTATATTATGCTATTGGGAAAAAAGCTCAAAGGAAATGGACCGTAAAAAGAGGAGAGGTTTATTTTGTGGATTTGGGAGAAAATGTAGGTAGTGAAGAGAATAAAATCAGGCCGGTTGTGGTTTTACAATCAAATGCATATAATTTTCATTCACCTGTTTTTACTGTAGCAATTATTTCTTCTAGTACTCTCACAATTCCAGATATTCAGATTCCGATAACAGGTAAATATCCATTTGTAGATGAAAATGGAATAACTAAAAACCTATGTGGTGCAATAGACCTTGGGCAGATAAAGACGATTGGTAAAGAGAGAATTGTGTCAAAGAAAGTTTGTGATTTATCAGCGGAAATGAAAGATGTTGATACTAAATTGTTGAATGTACTGGGCTTAAGTAGTATAATAAAGAAAAAGGACAATTTAATTCAGTCGTTAAATGGAAAAGTAGAATATTTGAAAGAACAGCTTAAAAAAAATAATGAGGAATAGTTCATAAAATATTTGACTTTTCATATAATATTGGTGTATGATAGTCATACAGTTATGGTTGGTCTGGCGACTGACCGGTAAAAATTGATTCAGTTATGGTGAATCTGGCGATTCATCGGTAAGCCCTTACGAAAGTAGGGGCTATTTTTTAAAATTTTACATAAGCCATTTGGACTAACCATCCAGATGGTTATTTTTTAACCCTTTTTTGGGGTAATGGATATAATGGCTCAGTTGTCAAGACAAAAATCAAAGATTTTTATAATGAACCGATATGCATGGTTGTAGGAGGATAGAAGCCTCCCAATGACAAATTCCAATTAGGCTACTTTTTTAGCAGCTTCATAAAGCATTGCTGGATAATACAACGATGCTGGAGGAACATTACCGATTGCAGAATGGCAACGCTCAAAGTTGTACTTAT
>ERZ824473.1488-NODE-1488-length-32930-cov-6.351544_pt1 | contig 32930 bp, 20 predicted proteins | sample MGYA00519874_ERZ824473 | MGnify/ENA primary metagenome ERZ824473 (study PRJEB31778, sample SAMEA3449151) | human gut metagenome | biome: human gut; feature: human-associated habitat; material: faeces | place: United Kingdom | collected 2010/2012 ... | reverse complement strand
GATTTCTCCGGTGTGGAAACCGCTGTCAAAGCTGTTGTCCGTGGTAAAAATATTATGGAGCAATCTGAAGTAGACAAGATGGCAAAGGCTATTGAAGATGCCATTGCTGCTCTTGAGAAAAAGCCTGCCAGTACCAAACCGGGAACATCCGATAAGCTTGCGCAGACCGGGGATACAAGCAACCTTGCACTGTGGATTGCCCTGCTGTTTGTCAGCGGCAGTGCTGCCATTGGTGCAATGGTTGTCGGCAGAAAGAAAAAGTACAACAAATAATTGAATAGCGTTCCCTTGCCCCATCTTCCGAGCAAGACAAGGCTTATAGGACAAAAAGTGTGTCTCATTTAGGGGCATCGACGCAGGTCGATGCCCCTTTCTCGTTCGTTTAAATTCGTCGGCCCTATTTAAGGGGGGGGTGCGGACAATTCCTTGGACCAGCCTAAGCGGTTAGTCCCTTGCTTATCGGTACCGTCAATAGTTTTGCGCAAATTCAGCCAGCCGTCAGCACGACTGCTCCTTGAGAAGCGACACGTCCAGGTAGCGGCGCGATCTCCATTCGCTGTCGGCGACGTACTTCAGGCGGGCGGGCGCCAGCATGAGCGCGGACTTGCCGTCGGGAAAGGTGCCGACCACGCGGGTCCTGCGCCTTATCTCCCTGTTGAGCCGCTCGATCGCGTTGTTCGTGCGGATGCGCCGCCAATGCTCGCGCGGCATCCCGCAGTACGCCAGCGTCTCGGCATACCCGCCGCGCACCACCTTGGCGGCCTCCTTGAGCCGCATCGATTCCAGGTCGTCGGCCACGGCCTCGGCCTTGGCGGCGGCCGACGCTTCGCGCGACTCCATCGCGTGGATGGCTTTGAGCATGGCCGCGCCTGGGAACGCTTGGACTTGGGGACCTTGGCCAGCGCGTTGCGGTAGAAGTGCACGGTGCAGCGCTGGTATTTGGCGTCGGGGAAAACCTCGGCGATCGAGCCGACCATGCCGGCGGCTTTGTCGCCGGCGAACATGCGCACGCCGCGCAGCCCGCGGGGCTTGAGCCACGACAGGAAGTCGCGCCGGCGCTCCGACGACTCGGCGCAGCCGATCACCTCGCGGTAGCCGTCCTCGTTCACGCCGATCGCCACCATGACCGCCACGTTCTCGTAGGAGCCACCCCAGCTTCGCTTCAGGTAGATGCCGTCGACGTATACGTACGGGTATTCGCGGGCCAGCGGCCTGCACCTCCATTCCTCAACGGACTTGAACGCCTTGTCGTTGAGGTTGGACACCGTGCCGGCGGAGACGCCCGCGCCCCACAGGATCTCGCCGACGTCCTCGATGCGCCGTGTGGAGACGCCGGCCAGGTACATCTCGATGATGGCCTCCTCCACGCTGGTCTCGCGCCTCTTGTAGCGCTCGACGACGGCGGTGGCGAAGCGCATGCCCTTGAGCTTAGGCATCTTTAGCGTGACCTGGCCCGACGTGGTGGTGAAGCCCCGCTCGTAGTGTCCCGCTCGATATGCCGCCCTCTCGTCGGTGCGCTCATATGGGCCGGCGCCGACGATCTGGCCGGCCTCCTCGTCGAGCATCGCGTTGATGGTCTCCTCGATGGTTTTCCTGACCAGCTCGCGAAGCTCGGACTTCACCGCCTCCTCGTCGAATGATACGATTGGGTTGGACATGGCCTGCCTCCTAGCATGATTGAATTCGACACTCAAATCATACCGACGGCACGCGCCATGTCCTTTCTTTTCTGGGCGTGTTCAGCTTTCAAAGTGCGCAAAGAATTTTACGTTACCCCGAGCAAACGGTGAAAACACATGTACGGAATTTGTACCGCAAACTCGACATCCATTCTCGAGACGAACTCTTCTCGCTATTTGACGGCATCGGCGGCAAATAAAAGGCACGTTGACGGCACGTTCGCGAAGGCGTCACGAAGAACAGACGATTCGCAACAAGATCCCAGCCAGTAAGCATTGGGCGATACCTCCGCGTTAAACGCACGAACACCGCATCCCACTCTTTTGCAAAAGCGCCAGCGAGCCGAAGACCAAACCAAGGGGCTATCCTGTATACTTCCATCCATACTATTGCACACGTCTGATGCAGCATTTTCCTGCGGTTGGAAGTGGTTTCCGTGAAGAAGAGAACTCGCATTTCCGATATTGCTTTGCGTGTGATTTTGAGTATTGCGCTTGTAGTGTCGTTTGTTCCTATTGCTCCTTCGTCGTCGTACGCCGTAGAACCAGATAGCACTATTGCTGTGAGTGCTGATGATTCCGCATCCAACCAAGAAAACACCACAGGGGGAAACGACCCTTATGTGTCGCAACCCTCTTCTTTGGCAGATCAGGCGGCACAAGGTGGGGTTGCGAGCGAAGGGAATAACGCAGTTGAAGGCAATTCGACAACAGCTTCCGGGCCTGCTGGCAATGAAGGCTTGAGCGCCGTTGGTGCTTCTGGAGGCGATTCTGCTGCAGCTTCTAGCGATGAAGCCAATGGGCTATCAGACGGTTCGTCTTCGATCGATTACGTGCGTGAATACGCCAAGCTTATGGCAGACGGCAACCTTTATGAATGCGACGAATCGGGAGCTCTCAAGCAGCCACTAGAAGGTACGACCCCTGTTGAGCCGTATTATGTTGCTAACCTCATCGTAGATTCTGAGGTTACTGCTATTCGTTATCGCCAATTTGCCAGTTGCCATAACCTGAAATCGGTACGCTTCGAGGGCAAAACGCTTGACTCGATTGACGATACCGCCTTCTATGACTGCCGTAATCTTGCTTCGGTTGACCTTTCGGGAATGAGCATCAGGTATCTTGGCGAACTGGCGTTCGGTACCTGTGTTAGCCTAACCGGCCTTACCCTTAACGAACCCGTTACTATTCAGGCAATGGGTTACGGTTGCTTTTCGTGTTGCAGTCTTACCACCACCAGCTTAGACAAAATACAGGGTCTTACCTCACTTCCCGATGACATTTTTAAGCAGTGCTATGACCTTGTTGAAACGGGCCTGGACAAAAACACGGACATTCAGTCGATAGGAACTAACGCCTTTGCTTATTGCTATGGCCTTACCGATACGGGATTAGGCGCCAATACGTCGGTAACCACCATTAATGAATACGCTTTTGTTGGGTGCGATCATTTGACCGATACGGGCCTAGGGACGAATGAACGAATCACCGCTATCGGAAATTATGCGTTCAAGGACTGCAAAAGCCTGCGCCTTACGGGTCTTGAAACGAACACGACCGTTTCAAGCATAGGTAAAAGCTGCTTCGAAAATACCGATATGAGCGGTGGCCTCGTTCTACCGAAAGGGTCGAAAATAACCCAGCTCCCACAGGGAGCATTCGCCAAAACCAAACTCAGCTTCGTGTACTTCCAGTGCGACCATGCGGTGCTTGTCGATTCCCAGACGTTTCCGAACGGCTTTATAAAAGTTCTCGTTCCTGCACGTTCGCTCGATTTGTATCAAAATAGCGAAGTGAAACGTGATTGGGAAGCATGTAATTATGACTTGCCCTACGATGCTTCGAGGTATCTGTCCATCAGCGTCGTAAGCGACCCAAACAGGCTTATATACCAAAAAGGGGACACAGTTTCCCTTGGCGGCATGCAAGTCAAGTTCAACTACGATGATGAGCAGCGCACTTTCGACTACGCCGACCTCGCGAGCAATTATGCGTTCAGCCAATTCTTCTCTTTCGGCCCCGATAACGGATCGATTTTCCAATCGTCCGACAACGGCGCTTCTATACGTGCGACCTACAACGATGGCGACCATCTTCTTAACGCTTATTCATCAGGCCTTTTGCAAGAAGAGGGGAGCACGGCGTTTTCCGTATACGTAGAGAGCCCGACCGCTCAGCTGGGAGAAACGGCGACGGGCGGCGGCCAGTTTTCTTTGGGCGATACGTGCACGGTGAGCGCCGAAACGACGCTCGACGGCAGGCTCTTCGCTTATTGGGCCGACGAAAAGGGCAACGTTCTTTCCGAGAAGGAAACGTATGAGTTTCCCGTTGAGCGTTCTATCGTACTCACTGCCGTGTTCGCCGACGAGATCGCGGTTTCCCCGAAGGCGCGGCTCAATCTCGCAAATGGGAGCGAAGTCGAAGACGTGACGTTCTCCATCATTGCCGACAACTGCAATTACGGAGAAACGTTCGTCACATACCCCGGCAAAGTGGTGACGATTACGTGCAGCTACGATTCCTCGAAATGGTCAATCGATTATTGGGCCTATTCAGATGGCGCTTACCGAATCGTCGGGAGCGAGGGCTCCGCGACCGTTTCATATACTGTGGAGGGAAAGGGCGATCCTGTTGCTATTCTCAGGGAAAAGGAGCAGCCTGACCCCGACCCTGGCAAACCTATCGACCCGGTAGTTGCAGTGAATGTCGATTACTCGCAGACGATCGACTTAGGTGGGCGCGCGCTTATGGAGGGCGTTGAGGTCCCGAACATTTCGGGTTCGAGGTTCCTCTTCGCCGGTCAATTCGTCGCACTCGACGCCGAACGGCTCGGCATGCTCGATGACGACATCGAGTTCACGGGCTGGTATGACAAGGAAACGGGCGCATGCTTGAGCGAGCGGCGTGTATGCCTGTTCAAGCCGGAGATGAATATGAGCGTCGAGGCGCGTTTCACGCTAAAAGATGTCGCGGTTCACATCAACTCGGCGCAATCGACCGATGCTTCGGAAGATTATGCTCATGTAACGCCTACCACGGGCAATTGCTATCGTGATGCTGGGGAGGTGGTTTCGCTTGCCGCAACTACCGAAAACGCGCAGTTCCGAGGCTGGTACGAAGGGGAAAGCGGCAACGAAAGCTTAATCAGCGACAGCTTGACCTGCGACTATGTGGTTCCTTCTAGCGGTCAAGCGCAGATTGAGATAACTCCTTGGTATTGCGCACAACAGGCAAGCGTTGTGCTTGATGTTGACGGCACCACTGAAAACGGTAGCCCCCAAGGCTCGTTCCTTAAAACAGGGCTCTACGGAATTGGTTCAAGCGTTACGGTGGTTGCCATTCCTGAGCCATACTATGTGCTCGACTACGTTACCGATGCGGCGGGTAACCGAGTGAATGTTTCAGAAAACGGATCCTATACCTTCACGCTTACGGGAGATACCCAGCTTACCGCTCATTTCCGCCCTACGTCGGACGGGGATGAGGCGTTTGAAGCGCTACAGGCCGCCCTGATCACGGCACTTGGCGTGGCGATTATTGCCTCAACGGCTGGTGGCTTCGGCGAATTCGTCGACCCAATCGCGGTTCCGGCCATCATCGAAATCGGCAAAGCGGAAACTATCGAAGAACTCGTAGAGGTAGGGGGTAAGGCCCTCAAAGAAATTGAGGGGATTTTCGAGAAGCACAAGCACGACCGCGACCCCGATAAACCCAAGGGTGATCATACCGCAGAAATCATCGCCACCGCTCAGCCTGAGGCTGGCGGCATCGTAAAAGGCGGGGGCGTTCACTTCGAGGGCACCATTGCCGAGTTTGACGCCATTGCCAACCCTGGTTACCACTTTGTGTGCTGGAAGGAAGACGGTATCGAGCGCTCCACGCTGCCGCATATGCAGATGGCCATCACCGATGCCACGCCCGATGTGGTAAAGCTGACTGCCGAGTTCGAGAAAGACGTGACCATCACCACGGCCATTGATGTTGAGGGTAGTGCGGCGGATGATGTGACTGGCTGTAATTCTGCGCCCGACAGGCAGATAGTGCGACACGGCGAACAGGCCACGGTGGTTGCTACCCCGGGGGAAGGGTATGAATTCGTTGGCTGGTTTGAAGGTGCTGTCGAGATTTCGAAAACCCCTACCTATTCCTTTGTTGCTGAAACGGATAGGCATCTGGTGGCCAAGTTTAATCGTACCTGCACGGTTAGCGTAGAGGTTGAACCCGCAAGCGCCTTGGCGGGCAAGTGTACCATCGTCGGTGATGGGAAATGCGTCGTGGGCAAGCCGACCGTGCTTTCCACGAGCCTAGATGAAAGCGTGCGCGATGCCTACACCTTCAAGGGTTGGTATCGCGGCGAATCAGACGTGCTTATGGGCACCGATGAATCGCATCTCGAGTTTGTTCCCGACGGCGACACTGTAATTCGCGCGGTGTATGTAGCGAAGAAATATGAGGTCGGCGTCAAAATCGATGGCTTGCTCCCTGGCATAAACCCTCACGGTGAAGTTGAAATCGTGGGGTATCCCGGTATGAAGTCGGTCGAACTGCCCTACGGCCGTCACGTTATCATAAAGGCAATTCCTAACGACAAGTACCGGTTCGCCTATTGGGAAGATACTTCCGGGAAGCGCTATCCCGAATCTGAACTGCGCGTATGCGTGACGAAGGATGAAACGTACACGGCTGTGTTCAAAAAGAGCCCTGACGTTATTATCACGGCTGATACGTATTGGGGCGGCAAGGTAACCTGCAATGGCGAAGAAGTGAAGCCCGATACCGACAAGTATGCTTTGGACGAAACGCTTCATCTTGCCGCCGAGCCGAATCCCGGTTTCCTTTTTTGGGGTTGGTACAGAAATGGGCTGCTGATAAGCACGGAAAGGGAATGCACGCTTTCCGCTGAAGAGTCGCCCATTTCGGGAAAGTGTGCTATTGTTGCCGCCTTTAAGCCCCTTGATGTGGTGTGTTTACCTGTGGCAAGCCCGGCAGAGGGCGGCACGGTTACGGCAAGCCGCTTGTTCGCCGATCGCGGCTCCGATGTGCAGCTGAAGGCAACCGCCGCGCCTGGCTATGTATTTGAAGGCTGGTATGTGGGCGACGAATTGGTGTCGGGAAATGCCGAGTTCACCTGCAAAGAAGGGCGCAGCCATGTTCATGTTGCGCGCTTCAAACAGCAGGATTTTGCCGTTGAGGCGAGTGCTGTTGTTGCCGATGCGACAGGTACCCTGGTCGAAGACGCGGCCGCTGGCAGGGTTGAAGGTGCGGGAGCAATTGGTGCGGGACGATCCGCACAGCTTGTTGCTTACGCCAACGAAGGATATGTGTTCAAGCGATGGGTAGACGAAACGGGCGCAACGGTAAGCACCGATGCGGAATATCGGTTCGTTCCCTGGGCGAACACGACAATTCGAGCCGTCTTCGAGCCGAAACAGTTTACGGTTGCTGTTAACGCAGCAGAGGGCTTTGGTGCGGTTGAAGGCGCAGGCACTTATGCAGCAGGTCAACAGGCAACGGTTACAGCAACCCCGAACGAAGACGCTTCCTTTGTTGGATGGTATTCCGAAGGCCTGTGCGTAAGCACGGATACCGTTTATACATTTACGGTTCGCGACGACGCTGCCCTGACTGCTGTATTTGGCTCAGGCCCGTACGTAGTCAGCACTATTGCGTCTCCTGCGGATGCGGGCTACACGAGCGGGTTTGGCACTTTCAATAAGGGCGACCGCACCACGCTTTCGGCAGTTGCCAAGCCTGGCTATACGTTCGATTGCTGGGAGGATTCGCAAGGCAATACAGTGAGCGAACTGCCCGAATATACCGTTGATGTTTCGGACAGTACTGCTTACGTGGCCTTCTTTACTCCCGATTCCTATTTGGTAAGTTTGCACGCAAACCCCGATGCTTCAGGCGCGCTGCAGGGCGCGGGTACCTACGAATTCGGCGATACTGTTGAGCTGAACGCTCAGCCTACAAGCGGCAAGCGCTTTGTGGGTTGGTATTTGGCAGGGTCCGAAGGCGACGAAGCTGCAGCTGGCAGCGATCCGGGCACTGGCGACAACGGTGCTGGCGGCAATGATGCCAGTGGCAATGCGCCCACTACGCTTTTCAGCAAGGACGCGCATTGCTGGTTTACCATCGATCAAGATCTGATTGGCGACATCACCAACGGCGAACTCAGTCTTGAGGCGCGCTTTGCCGATCCTTACGAGGTGTCAGTTTCTGCGAAGGCCGTTGTTTCCGGTAAGGCGGGCGCGCGCGGCTGTAGGGTGATTGGCGCGGGCGCGTATTCTTCGGGTGATAACGTTACGCTGCAAGCCGTTGCTGGCGAAGGTTACCGTTTTGTGGGGTGGAGCCTCGATGAAGCGGTAGATGTAATTGAAAGCAACGACGCCATCTTTGAATTCGAAGCTGGTGCCGACGTGTCGTATTATGCACAGTTTGTGGCAGATGATCCGGTTGAAGTTGCGGTAACGCAAAGCTCAATGTTTAGAGGTCTTGCCTTTATGGTTGGTTCGTTCGGGGCAGCTACTTCGATTAAGGTTGATAAGGGAGATCCCTTTGTGGCCATGGCTGTTCCGTATCCTGGCATGCACTTTTCGCATTGGGTGAACGATGCAGGAGCTATTGTGAGCTACAACGCCATACATGTGGGTGTTGCGCGTGAGAACATGAGACTTACTGCCGTTTTCTACGAGACGGGCTTCGATGCCCAAGTTGCCACGTATCCTGCGGATGCGGGATTCAGCATGGTGGTTCCTGGAACGGGTACCTCGTATAAGTCGACATCAGTGCTTGTTACTATTCCTTCCCCTGGCTGGAAGTTCAAGTACTGGGCAGACGAAGCGGGTGCGCCAGTGGGCTTCAGCCCTGTTATGGCACGACCTGCCTATGCCAACAGGACCTTTACGGCTTACTATGTAAAGGAACGAGTTGAGGTTGTTGCCGTTGATCCACGTGAAGGCGGCTATGTTGATGGTTCGGATACGTATAGCGAAGGCGGTTATGCCCTGGTTCGCTCGGTTGATACGGGCAGCACCGTTACGCTTTCTGCCGTGCCCTACGATGGGTTCGAGTTCGTTGGTTGGTACGACTATGCTGACAGGGATGCCGAAAACGCAAGGCCTTTGAGTACCGATGCCAACTGGACGTTCTACCCTGAAGCCGACATGAAGGTGGTTCCGCGCTTTAAGGAAGTTCAGAAATACGCAGTTGCAGCCACTGCCGAAAACGGCACAGTTAATCCTGAATCTGCAAGCGTTATACCAGGTGGGAGTCTCACCTTTACGGCGTCGCCCAATGAAAACTGCTATCTTGACCACGTGAGCACCACGCTAGCCTCGATGCGTGAAGGTGCTGGCGCGGGTGCTTTGCAGGGAAACTTTGATATTTCCGACTACAAAGGCGGCACCTACCAGTTTGAGCTGAAGAACGTCACGTCTTCGCAGACGTTATCATTTGCGTTTGTGGAAGCTGAGGCGCCCGTGATCGATGCGCAGCCGCAAGACACTTCCGTGCGCGAAGAGGAAAGCGCCACCTTGTCGGTTGCGGCCGATGCAGCGCAAAGCGTGCGTGGTCACGAGGCGGTATCGAGCGGCGCGTCAGCTAGCCATGAACTTACCTATCAGTGGTACCGCGTTGGCGAAAACGGGCAGAGCGCACTCGTTGAGAGCGCCAATTCGGCAACGCTGGAAGTGCAAGACGGCGATGCAGGGGAGTATTACTGTCAGGTTATGCAGCTATATCTGGGCACCGTAACGACAGTCGAATCAGACCATGCAACTGTGTCTCGCGTTGAGCCCGAAGCACTGGTATTCAATGCTACCGCACTGCCCGCAGCTACCGCCCACGCTGAATATAAAGCTTCTATCAATCCCGCAACGGGAGGGACGAGCCCTTACACGTATGCGCTTGCCCAGGGTTCCAAACTTCCCGATGGCGTTACTTTTACAGCCACCGAAGAGGGCTTGATGGTTTCAGGAACGCCGGATTCGACGGGAGTTTTTGCCTTCGACATTGATTGCACCGACCGTTCGGGGCAATCTGCAACAGCTCACTTTACGCTTGTGACAACGCCGAAGATTGTTGATCTGACATTTTCGGGTAGTCTGTTCATCTATAACGGACAACCGCAAGGCCCATCGCTTTCGGGTATCCCCGAGAATCTCGATGATGCCATTGCTTATACGTATACGGGAATAGGGGAAACCCATTACTCAAGCAGCCAGCCGCCAACCGATACGGGTAGCTACCGTGCAACGGCGACGTTGAACAGTGACGGATACAGAGGTGTTGCGACCATCAAGTACACCATTGTGAAGAAGCCTGTGCATCTTGAGTTAACCGTCGAAGACGCAACCTACGACGGCAATCCGCACGGGGCAACCGTTAGCGCTCAGGATGTTGAGCCCGAAGATTACGAGGTAACGTACCGCAGCACGAATGGCACGGAGTATGGCCCGACCGGCAAGGCTCCCACTGATGCTGGCAGTTATACGGCGGAAGTGAAGCTCGTGAACCCGAATATGACGGGTTCTCAGACGACTACCTATACCATTTCTCCTGCCGAACAGGCAATCGAAGGAAAGACCAACTATGCGGCTACGTACGGCAATGCAGGCATTGTGTTTGAGAACACGGCCAAGACGCCTGTCAGCTACGAGGTTGTTCCCAATGAGGATGGCTCACCGAGCCCCATTTCGATTCAGGGTAGCTATGCGAGCATTGTTTCTGCAGGTAAGGTGCGCGTGGTGGCGCATGCGACGGCGAGCCAAAATTACACAGCGGCGAAAGATGTTGAGCTTACCGTTGACGTTTCTCCTGCTCCGTTGCTCGTTATCGTTAACGATGCCGAACGCTTTGAAGGGGAGAAAAACCCGGCGTTTACGTCGAGTCTGATAAGCCCCGCTTCGACGACGGGTGTTGCCGTAAGCTATTCGTGCTTGGCAGATGCCACATCGCCTGCGGGAGAATACGAAATTGGGGCCAGTGTATCCAATTCGAATTTTGTGGTAACTGTTGAACCGGGCACGCTTACGGTGAAAGCGAAGGATCCCGTCGAGCCTGTCGAGCCTGTCGAGCCTGTCGATCCCGATAACCCTGATGGGCCGAATAACCCTGATGGGCCGAATAACCCTGGCAAGCCAAATAATCCTGATGACCCCAATACACCAAGCGACCCTTCCGGCCCTGGTAGCCCAAGCAACCCTTCCGGCCCTGGTAACCCAAGCAACCCGTCGGAGCCTGGTGACGCAGATGGACCATCGAGCCCCGAAGAACCAAGCGGCTCCAACTGTTCGGGCGAGCCCGGTGGCACGGGAGCATCAAATGGTGAACAGAATGCAGGTTCCGATTCGTTGAAGAATCAGGGAGCTTACAGCGTGTTAGGCGGACCACCTGTTCAGGAAGGTCTGGACGGGTTGAGCGAAGATGGCGCTTTAGCTTTGTCCGACTTGAGCGAGGAAGCCGGAACCAAAGCCGTAGAGCAGCAGAACGTACTGCCTACGGACAAAAAGGTCCAGTTCCTGATTGCTGTGTTACTGGCCCTTGGTTGTGGAGCCGCGATTGTCGTTGTGGCTGCAATTCGCCGCCGTCGAAGCTAGGAGTGGGCTTGAGGCGCACAAGGGGAAGGTTGGATTGTTAGACGAACTCCCCTTGTGCGCAGTAGCCTGTTAGCACTTAAACAAGGAAAGAAGGCGTCAGGCTTTTGGCAATTTCTTTAAAATAAGCGTAGTAGGTTGAAAGCTCCTCTGCCGCAAGAACGAAGACGGTGCATGCGGCGTCGAGAAAGCGCACCTTGCACGGGGCGCGCTCAACGCAAATTATAAAAATGCGCCAACTTTTCCCGAAACAGGCCAGCCCCGTTATTCTCGATCTCAATTGTCCATAAATATGCAATTGCAGACATTTGATTTCGATATCGAAGCCGCCCGACACGCAGTCAGTTTCTCCTCTGCACTAATTTCAATTCTCGCCTCTAGAAACCACGATCATCGTCTTCCTTCCGCAAAATCGGCCAACCCGACACGCCGCCGGCACGCACAAACGTATATTTCTCTAAATCTTGACGAGGGCAAGCCTTTAAGAGCCATAGCGGAGATATAATTTCCCCTTGTCAGTTCTGGCACAGCCAGATACGGAAGCGCGCTTGGCGCGCATGCGCACGTGAGGGATAGGCGGTTCGCGAGCGATGTAGGCACACAGCCCAAACGCGCCGTGGCAATTTTGCCAGCGGCTCGACCGTCGCAACAAAGGAGCCTTCCGTGTGGGCAGTCATCGTTAACACCATCGCCATTATCGCAGGCACCACTGTCGGCTTGCTCTTGCGCCGCGGACTCCCCGACTCAATTACCGACGCCGTCATGAAAGCGCTCGGCCTGTGCACAATCGTCATCGGCATTCAAGGAACCATCGTCGAACAAAACATCTTGCTCCTCATCGTTGCAACGGTTATCGGCGTGGCGATTGGCGAAGCGGGCGATATCGACGGGCACGTGAATCGCTGGACCGAAAAACTCACATCGCGATTTACTGGCGCGGGCGAAGGCGCCAAAGTCGCCAATGCATTCATCACATCGTGCCTGATCATGAACGTGGGAGCCATGACTATCGTCGGCTCGCTCGACGCAGGCCTCGTCGGCGACTTCGACATGCTCTACACGAAAAGCCTGCTCGATTTCGTAGCGGGCATTATGATGGGCGCCGCGCTCGGAGTGGGCGTATACGGTTCGGCCGCATTCACGCTCATGTTCCAAGGAGCCATCGTTCTAACCGCTGGATTCGTGGCCCCTTTCGCGAGCGACATACTTATTTCCGAGCTTTCGACCTGCGGATCCATCATGATTCTCGCGCTCGGCTTAAATATGGTTGACCTCACGAAGTTCAAAGTGCTCAACTATCTGCCTGCACTTATCGTAGTGCCGTTTGCACTTTGGGCGTTTCAAGCAGCAGGGCTCGCCTAATCGCACGGCGACTCAAGCAGTCCACCGCGCATAGCCATTCACCGTAGCAACAGCCAATTAAAAATAAACGAAGCGCCGACGGGGCTTCACCCCGCCAAACGCCGGAGCGGCTTCGCACGCTTGACCCTTCAGCCCCGCTTCCATTTTTTCCTTCTTCCCAGTAAATCCCTGGACAATTGTCGAGTACTATGGAAGCATCGTTCATCCCACAACGACAGGAGCAGCCATGATTGTTACCACCGCAGACGTCATCCCTGGTCAAGCAGTACAAGTTCTGGGTCTTGTTCGGGGCAATATCGTTACCTCGAAAAACATCGGCCGTGACCTTATGGCCGGCATGAAAAGCATCGTCGGAGGCGAGATTGTATCGTACACGCAAATGACCGATGAGGCTCGCCAAGTTGCAGAGGACCGCATGGTCACCGCCGCGCAAAGCCTTGGGGCCGACGCCGTTGTCGCCATGCGTTTCGCGAGCGACAGCATCGCCGAGGGCACGATTGAGATTCTTGCGTATGGCACCGCAGTGAAGTTCGCGTAAGCTGAACCCTTAAAAAGTGACAAAAGTTGCGAATTCGGGGGCGTTGAGGCGCCCAATTCGCTGGAAATTGCTTATTCAGTGGCGCTTAGAGCGATTCTTGCAAGCGAAACAAGCCATTTACCGTTCAAAACAAACCGTTCGCTGGCGCAAAATTGATTCACAGCCTCATGAACGCCCCCGAATTCGCAACTTTTGTCACATTCCACGACTTCGCTTTACGCTGGGCACGCAAGCGATAGGCAAACCCCGCCTCAGAACGACTGTCGCTATGCAGCACGATTCGGCGACGGCGCGTTTGGCCCGAGCTTCAAGCAAAAGCCATGGCGAGGTCGGCCCATCCTTTCTAACTACCCTTCCCTGTCCAAATCAATCGCGGCCGCAAAAGGCATCGTTTTAGCGACGTTTCGCGCTTTTTGCCCAAGACGCTTCAAAAACGCCTATGCTTATCATGTTTGACAAGGGACGATAAGGTCCAACAACAGGAAGCATCTTATGGCACACGATTTCATCTCTCTCGCAATTATTGCGGTTGTCGCATTTGTGGCACCCGTTATCGCACAGGCGATTCCGAAAAAGCCCATTCCCGAAACCGTTCTTCTTCTGGCTTTCGGCGCAATCCTCGGCCCGAACTGCATGAACCATATTTGGCTCACCGAGCCTATTACGCTGCTTTCCGATTTGGGCCTCGCGTTTTTGTTCTTGCTCGCAGGCTACGAAATCAACCCGAAAATGCTCACGGGCACCGAAGGCAAAAAGGGCCTGCGTACGTGGCTGGTCACCTTCGCATTCGCGCTGGCGCTCGTGTTCTTGCATCCGAATTTGGCCATCGGCGGCATCGGAGTGGTTCCCATGGCCATCGTGCTTGTGACCACGGCGCTCGGAACGCTCATGCCCATTTTGCGCGAGCGCGAGCTCATGAATACGAAAGTCGGCCGCGCGGTTATCGCATACGGCACCTGGGGAGAAGTCGGCCCGGTGCTCGCCATGGCGGTGCTGCTCTCCACGCGCACGAACTGGCAGACTGCAGCGATTCTCGCCGCATTCATGATCCTGTGCGTCGTCACCGCCCTCGTGCCCGCCATGGCACGCAAAAACGGCACGCGGCTCTACAAATTCCTCGAGGCAAAAGCCAATACCACCTCGCAAACATCGGTGCGCGGCACCATCATGATTTTGGTCGCCCTCGTGGCGTTTTCGGCGCTATTCGACATCGACATCGTGCTCGGCGCGTTCGCAGCGGGCTTCGTGCTCCGATACATCACGCCCGAAGGCAACGTGTCGCTCGAGACTAAGCTCGACGCCATTGGCTTCGGCTTCCTCATTCCGTTGTTCTTCATCGTATCGGGCGCGAAAATCGATATTTCGGCGATTGCGGCCGATCCGGCCATGCTCGCGCGCTTCGTCGCGCTGCTGCTTGCCGTGCGCACGGTTCCCATCATCATCTCGCTTTCAATGCCCAAAACGCGTACGAAATACACGATGCACGAGCGTATTTCGGTCGCGCTCTACTGCACCACTGCCCTGCCGATCATCGTCGCAGTTACCTCGCTGTGCGTGAAAAACGGATCCATCGACGCGAGCACGGCCTCCATCATGGTCGCCGCAGGCGCCGTGACGGTGTTCATCATGCCGCTGTTCGCGGGCGCGGTTTACGGAGTCGCCGACCGCCATCCCATCGATGCGGTGCGTGAGATTGCCCACGACCCGCACCACGCGGGAGAAATCGTGTCGCAGCACATGCACGAGCATCGCGAGCATGCGCACACCGACTACCGCCACGTGTACATGGCCAAGCAGCGCCCCGACGTGGTTCATGTCGTCATGAAAGAACACGAAAAGGGTCATGCAGAAGAGCACGAAGCAAGGCACTTGGAAAAGAAATAGCGCAGAAGTAGCCGAGGTCCGACAGGAATTGGGTTCAGGCCTTCTCAAAGAAGCGCATCCATGGGAGCCGCACCTGAAGAGTTCGTCCCCTTTAGCCCACGAGCTTTTTTCCTCCTGTTTTGCGCCTGGCTTCGCGCCCTTCACCGCCATCGGCCCGCTTGCCATAAGCCAGAAGGGATATTCGAGCGCGACTTTCCCTTCCACCCGGTCTTTTGTTGCATAATCGATTCTTTTTAGGTGGGCCGGCTAGTCCGCAACAACCTGGCCCACCCCTTTCTGGCCAATTTCGCCCGAACCGTGAAAAGTATGCTGGTATCGTATTGGACTTGGGCCAAACGCCCCATTCGTGCCACAAACGGCGACGAAAAGTTATACTGGCGGCATTGTTTTTGTCATATTCGCAGGAGAAGCACCTGCTCGACCGAAAAGGCTCGAACATGAACATCCAGATCTTCGGCACCAAGAAAAGTTTCGACACCAAAAAGGCGCAGCGCTACTTCAAGGAACGTCGCGTGAAGTTCCAGTTCGTCGACCTGAAAGAAAAAGGTCTGAGCAAAGGCGAGCTCGAAAGCGTCGCTCGTGCGGCAGGCGGAATTGACGCGCTCATCGACCCGTCGGCAAAAGACGCCGACACGGTCGCGCTCGTGCAGTATCTCGGCGCCAGCCAGAAATTCGACAAAGTGCTCGAAAACCAGCAAATACTGCGCGAACCCATCGTGCGCAACGGACGCCAAGCGACGGTCGGCTATCAGCCCGATGTATGGAAGGGCTGGGAATAGCCCTAAGCCGAATTGGCGCGCGAAAAACCGTATTTCAATGAACGAGCAGCCCCTCGAAGCCTTATCATAAGACGATTTGAAATCTTCCAGAAAGGCAAACTATGAGCGATACCGCCCGCGCCACTTCGGAGCCCGAAACCCCACCCGCCGTTTACGACGCGACCACCCTTGGCAAGCCGCGCATGTTTGTGCTGGGCATCCAACACATGTTCGCGATGTTCGGCGCCACCATTTTGGTGCCGGTGCTCACGGGCCTTTCGGTAAGCGACACGCTGCTGTTCGCCGGCCTGGGCACGCTGCTCTTCCATATTCTGGCCAAGGGCAAGGTGCCAGCGTTTTTGGGCTCGTCGTTCGCGTTCATCGCGGGCTACGCCGCCATCGCTCCCAACGGCGAGGCCGAACTTCTACCCTACGCATGCCTCGGCGTCGCGTGCGCCGGCCTGCTTTACCTGGTGCTTTCGGCGCTCTTCCGCGCATTCGGCCCCGCGCGCGTCATGCGCTTCTTCCCGCCCGTAGTTACGGGCCCCATTGTCATTTGCATCGGCCTTATCCTGGCGAGTTCGGCCATTGCGAACTGCTCCACCAACTGGATTGTGGCGATTATCGCTATCGCAACCATTGTGGTCTGCAATATTTGGGGGCGCGGCATGGTGAAGATCATCCCCATCCTTATTGGTGTGGTGGTAAGCTACGCCGCCGCGGCCGCAATGGGCGAGGTCGATTTCTCGGGCGTAGCCGAAGCCGCATGGGTCGGCCTGCCCTTCAGCTGGGACAACACCGTGTTCTCGCTGTTTGGCCCCGGCTTCGACACGGGTCTCGCCATTACCGCAATCATCACCATCATGCCGCTCGCCTTCGCCACGATGATTGAGCACATCGGCGACATCTCGGCGATTAGCTCCACGTGCGAACGCAATTTCATCGCCAACCCGGGCCTGCACCGCACACTGCTCGGCGACGGACTCGCCACCATTTTGGCCTCGCTGTTCGGCGCACCCGCCAATACCACCTACGGCGAAAACACCGGCGTGCTCGCGCTGACCCGCGTGTTCGATGCGCGCGTCGTGCGAATCGCGGCGTGCTGCGCAATCGTGCTTTCATTCAGCCCGAAATTCGCCGCCGTGATTGGCGCCATGCCTTCGTGTGTGATTGGCGGCGTGTCGCTCGTGCTCTATGGCATGATTTCGGCCGTAGGCGTGCGCAATCTCGTCGAAAACCACGTCGACTTCCAGAAAAGCCGCAACGTGCTCGTAGCCGCCATCGTGCTCGTGCTGTCTATCGGCATCGCCTACAGCGCAGCCGGCGCAATCACCTTCGAGGTTTCCGGCATCGTGATTTCGCTCTCGGGCCTGGCCATCGGCTCACTCGCTGGCATCATTCTGAATGCGATTCTACCTGGCAAAGACTACGAATTCGACGAAAGCGACATTGCGGAAGAGGAGCACGCGCTCACGCTTCAATAGACGGCACGCATTTTTCGAAATCTTAAGCGACATCGTGGCGTAACGTTTGTGCGACCTGCGGGCGTTGCGTGTGCGCTTCGTGTATTCGCTGCCCCTTGACCAGGCAAAAGTGTTATACCCTTTGAGCACCTGAAACACACTCGAAACAAAGCGCCTCAAGCGCGGAAAGCGACGCCAGCGTCAATGAGCACCACAGACAACACCGCCTCCGCCTCGCCCGAACTCGAAGCAACCAAAACCCCCGCACAGCCGAAAAGGACGAACAGCATCGACATGCTGCACGGCCCCCTTTTGGGCAAGCTCATCATATTCGCCGTTCCGCTGGCGCTTTCGTCGATCATCTCGCAGCTGTTCAATTCCGCCGATGCCGTTGTTGCCGGACGATTCATCAATAGCGGCGCTCTTGCGGCCGTCGGCGGCGTTGCGCCGGTCATTTCCCTGCTCATCGGGCTTTTCGTAGGCCTGTCAGTCGGCGCGAACGTCGCAATCGCCATTCGAATCGGTCACGGGCGCATGGACCTCGTGAAGAGCGCGGTGCAAACGACCGCCGTGCTCACGCTTGTATGCGGCGCCCTGCTTACCGTGGTAGGCATGCTCATAACGGGACCCATTCTCGACGCCATCGGCATGCCCGCCGAGGCAACCGAGGAGGCCGCGTGGTACTTGCGCATCTATTTCGCGGGCAGCGTATTCTTCCTCGCGTACAATTTCGGCTCGGCCGTGCTGCGCGCGAAAGGCGACACCCGACGCCCGCTGTACGCGCTCGCTGCCGCCATGCTGCTCAACGTGGTACTCAACGTAATCGCGGTCACCGTTTTCAATGCCGGCGTCATTGGCATCGCGATTGCGACCGACATCTCGAACGCGCTTTCCGCTGCCATCGTCATTCGAATGCTGTTGCATGAAGAAGACGCGTTCCGCCTTGAACCGCGCCGTCTGGCCGTCGATCGCAAAGCGCTCAAGATGATTTTGTATATCGGCCTGCCATCAGGCCTTCAGTCGATGGTCTTTTCGTTTTCCAATGTCATTATCCAAGCGGCAATCAACAGCTTTGGCGCCGATTCCACCGCAGGTTCGGCGGCCACTATGAACTACGAGTACTACACGTACTTCTTCGTGAGCGCGTTCTCGCAAGCGGCCGTGACGTTTATCGGGCAGAACTTCGCCGCGGGCAACCTCAAGCGATGCGACTCCATCGTGCGCATTTGCATGGCGGCTGCGGTGCTGAGCGCCCTTACCTTGAGCGCAATCTTCGTCGGCCTGGGCAATATTTCGCTCGGAGCGTTCACGACCGAGGCCGGCGCACTTGGCTACGGCACCATTCGCATGTGGCACGTTGAGCTGCTCGAATGTATGACGTCGACCTACGAGGTAACCGCAGGCGCCATGCGCGGCATGGGCTGGTCGGTGCTGCCTACCATCGTGGTTATCGTGGGGTCGTGCCTGCTGCGCATCGCGTTCATTTTCTGGGTGTTCCCGTCGATGAACGACTATACCTCGCTCATGAACATCTACCCCATCACCTGGATCGTCACCGGCACTACCATGATTGCGCTGTTCTTCTTCGCGAGGCATCGCGCCTACGCCGGCGTTCGCCAGGCGCAGGCGCAAGCCGCCAAACACCATAAAATTGCAGAGATATAGAACAAAAGCTGCGCAAAATGCGAAGCGCAACCGCCGAATGCCAGAAGGAATGCCGAAGGGCGCCATGGCCGCCCTCAAAATACCTTGCGAAAACCAGCCATAGCTACCGGGACAATCTGCATCCAGTGCAACAGATTCATGGACGCCTCATCGGGCACATTAAATCGTTCGTCGCTGTTACCGCCAGGCCGACTCACTCAATTCACCTCGCGCGTGAGGCGCCCAGTACCGCCTCACGCGTATACCCGCAAAATCGCCCGCAAGCTCCTAGCGAATGAAGTTCGTCATGGCGCCCGCTTCGGCAACAGGCGGCTCGATGCCGTTTTCGCGGCCGAGTTCGATGCACTTCAGCATCCATGCCATGTTGTGGCCGATATTGCGCATCGTGCGCATGCCTTCCTCATCGAGCGCAGCTTCGCCCGGCACGCGTCCATGCACGCCATTCCAATAGGTCGACGCCACAACAGGCATCTGTTTGATGGTGAAATATTTGTTGAGCACGTCGAACGATGCCGTGATGCCTCCACGGCGTGCCACGGCGATAGCCGCACCCGGCTTATGCTCGAATGCCGCACCCCCTGCATAGAACGCGCGGTCGAGCACTGACAGAATACGGCCGGTGGGATGCGCGTAATACACCGGTGTGCCGAATATGAAGCCATCGGCCTGCTGGGCAGCTTTGATTAGCTCATTGACCATGTCGTCATCGAATACGCACGCGCAATCGAGTTCGGCGCACTTGCCGCAACCAATGCAATCACGCACGGGGGCGGCGCCCAGCTGAAACACCTCCCATTCGATGCCGTGGCCTTCAAGCGCGGCGCCAATCTCGGCAAGCGCTGCCGCCGTATTGCCCTTCGACTTCGGGCTGCCATTGACCATAAGAACCTTCATGATTCCCCCTATTCAACGAACCGCGCCGACCGATTACGTCAATCGACGCTTCAAATTTACTCATCTTAGCACCAGCATCGCACTCGAAGGCACTTTCGTTTTCCGGAGCAATCTTCGCTCTGAGTTTCCAAATGTCTCGTACAGCAAACAGCCCGAACACTGCGGGCGCCCCAGAAACAACCATGAACGCGACCAGGCCCCGTGCGATGCAAGTCGGCCATTGAGCAACCTGGCCATCGGTCAAGCCGGCCAACGGGCAAGCCCCTCCCGAAATCACGCCAATCCCCCGCAAGCTCTCGCCACCGACCCCGACAGGCGCTACAATGCAGACACCTTTTTGCGAAACGGAGGCCGCATGACGAGTCTTCTGTCCCATATCTCGGCGTTCGAATATTGGCGCCACGTTGGAACGCCCGGCTTCATTGTGCCCGAGCCGAGCCGCACGACCACTGCACCGCCAAACTTCGCAGTTTCCGATTTCGATTGGCTCGTCAACACGAGCGTCCTGTCGCGCCCTTTGCATGGCCTCACCTCCATAAAGCACAAGCGCACAAACGAACCCGCGGTGCGACACGTCGCGTATCAAGAGCTGCCGTTCGGTTCCGTCTGTTCATTATCTCCCGAACAGCGCATCACTTCTCCCGAACTCACCATCATCCAAATTGCGCCCCTGCTGTCGTTCACCGAGCTCGTTTGCATCATCTGCGAGTTTTGCGGACTCTTTACCATCAACGAATCGCTCGAAAATCCCCTCGTCAAGCGCGCGCCGCTCACAAGCGTCGCGAAAATCGCCGCCTTTTGCCAGCGCGCAAAAGGGCTCACCGGAGTCGCGAAAGCGGCCAAGGCGACAAAATATGCCCACGATCGCTCGCGTTCGCCCATGGAAACCGCGACCATCCTCCTGTTTACCCTTCCCCAACAACGAGGAGGATATTCTCTTTCGGGCGCCCGGCTCAATCGCAAGATCACGCTGAGCCCCAAGGCTCGCAAAATGGCGGGGATCGATCGACTTGAGCCCGATATCGCATGGCCGAAAGCCAAGATTATCGTTGAATACGACAGCAAAGCTTTCCATAATCAAGAAGCGCGAATATCGAATGACGCACGACGCAAAAATGCCTTTACGGCTTCGGGTTTCCAGGTCATAACCCTCACCTCGGCCCAACTGAATTCAAAATCCGAGATGGATAAAATCGCGGCGCACATTGCCGCCGCCGCGAAAAAGCGCGTGCGCATCGCGAAGCCCGCAACGTTCTACGCAAAGCAAAAGCTCTTGCGAATGGAGCTCCTTCATTGCGATGGGGTTCACAGAAAACAACATGCCCTGTCGGAACGAGCCGGGCAACAGGTCGAGCGGACCAAAACAAGCCTAAGTTGGCTTGCCGACGACGACCTGGCGTAAACCAAAACGGCTAAAAGTGACAAAAGTTGCGAGTTCGGGGGCACAAAACACTCCATTTCGAGAAAAATGGGGGCCGCAAACCCCAATCTCTGCTCGCGAAAATCACATCGATTAACTGCGGCCTGGGGTTTTGTATGTCACACAAATGAAGCCTTGAGTTTGAATGCCCCCGAATTCGCAACTTCTGTCACTTTTCGGGTATTCACTTTACGCCAGGGCCCTTCGTTCGTTGGCGATCGAGCGCTGATAGCAACCGTTTGGCAGCAATTAAGAAGCCGTTATTGGGCGCACGAATAAGATCAATAGCTCACAAACGCCTAATCGGGAATAACGGCAAACGACTCGAATGCGGTCTCAACAAGGCCAGTCACGGCATTCAACGCTTTGCCTCGTTTCGCACCTTGTCTCGCTCAGCGCATCGCTTCGTTCCGCGCATGTTCGGCAAAACTGCTATTATCGGACTCTTGGGCACGCAACCCGTTGGCGAGAGGAGGTGGGAGCGATGTCTGCAAAACGCAAAAAGCGCGCACCGAAATCGGGCGCCGTTTGGCGTATGTCTGCTAAAGAGGCAACCTTGGCCAAGAAGCCGCGCTACAACGGCTACGCTTGCGGCCACGGAGCGCATGGCGATGCAAAATACAGCCGCACGAAATCGAAACGCGCGTGGCAAGAGCAACTCAAGCAGGAAGGAGCCCCGAGGGGCTCCTTCCTTTTTACCTTCTACCTTCATTCGGGCTGCAGAAAGCAAAGGGCCCATGAGCCCGAAAGAGGCCACACCGCATTCGAAACGGCCGCTGTCAGCAAAGGACGGCACCTGATTTGTCCAGAACATGAAGAAGGCATGCAGAACGCGACATGCGCATGCGGCAGAAAGCGCCCCGCACGACGCGCAAACGCGAATTGGCGTATAGTTAGTCCCCCATCACGGCTGAACTTCGCCATCCGTCCTCCAATCTAGAAAGAACTCCATGAGCACTATTCGCACCCTTGCGCCCGGCATTGCCACAAGCGCCGCGCTCGCCGCTGTGTGCTGGTTTTTGGGAACCGTCGTTCCCATCGTCGGCAGCGCAGTATTCGCCATTCTCTCCGGCATGATTATCGGCGTATTCTGGAAAGACAAAGGCCTCGCGGCGGCGGGAATCAAATTCACATCGAAGAAGATTCTGCAGACCGCCGTGGTTTTGCTCGGATTCGGCTTGCCGCTCACCCAAATAGCCCAAGTCGGCGCAACCTCGCTGCCCGTTATCGTATCGACCATCACGGCATCGCTGCTCACGGCATTCATCCTGTGTCACGCGCTGCATGTGCCCAGTCGCACCGCAACGCTTATCGGCGTGGGATCGTCCATTTGCGGCGGCTCGGCAATTGCCGCCACCGCTCCCGTCATCAAAGCCAACGACCAAGAGGTCGCCCATGCCATCTCGGTCGTGTTTCTATTCAACGTTTTGGCCGCGCTCATTTTTCCGACGCTCGGCGACGCAATCGGCATGACTAACGACGGGTTCGGCCTGTTCGCAGGCACCGCCGTGAATGACACCTCGTCGGTCACCGCCGCGGCGGCCGTATGGGACGGCATGCACGAAGGCGCTAATGCGCTCGATTACGCCACCATCGTGAAGCTCACGCGAACCTTGGCAATTATCCCCATCACGTTCGTGCTGGCACTTTGGGTTGCTTCGCGCGAAAAGAAAACCGCAGGTGCAAACGGGCAACCCACACAAAATGGCTTTAGTCTGAAGCGCGCGCTGCCAACGTTCATCGTATTGTTCCTGTGCGCATCGATTGTCGCCACCGTGGCAAGCGCAACCGGCGTTGACATGGCCGTTTTCGAGCCCCTTAAGCTTGCAAGCAAGTTCTTCATCGTTATGGCAATGGCCGCCATAGGCCTGAACACCGACGTCGTTGGGTTGGCGAAATCGGGCGCGAAGCCCATCGTGCTCGGTGCCGCCTGCTGGATTGCCATCGCATCGGTGAGCCTTGGCGCCCAGCATATGCTGGGGCTTTGGTAGCACGGAAGCCCGCCGACCAAGAAAGTGAAACCCTTGTCCAAGGGCGGCGCATCGGACTCGAAGAGAAATAGACCCGAACTCGCCCACACCATCAAGTAACGCGACGAACGACTGCCGCCGAAGCCCGCCAGGGGTCACTCAAACCGCCGAGCAGAACGCTCGCTCCTGCGCATAGATAGCCAGCGAGCACAACGGCCGCTCGCACTCGCGTCCATTTCGCCTTTTCATGGGGGAAAAGAGTCTACACTGTACAAGACCACCAATCTGAACGCGAGCAGGGGGCGCAGATGAGGGCAACGGTGCTGGTCGACAACGAGGCGCAAGGGCTTTGCGAAAGCGAATGGGGTCTCTCGATTCTTATCGAGCACCGCGAGCGCGCCACGCTTCTTGACGCGGGTGCAAGCGGCCTTTTCGCCGAAAATGCCCGCAAGCTCGGCGTTGACCTCGCAGCGGTCGATGTCGCCGCGCTCTCGCACGCCCATTATGACCACTCGGACGGCTTTGACGCATTCTTCCAGGTCAATGACGCAGCGAAGCTTTTTGTTGCCGCATCGGCTCGCGAGAATTGCTACGACACCGAAGACGGCAAGCTATGCTATATCGGCGTTTCGCGCGGCCTGTTCGCGCGCCACGCTCATCGCATCGAGTACGTAAGCCGCCCCACCGAAATCGCGCCTGACGTATGGGCGCTGCCCCACACCACGCCGAACCTCGCCGAAAAGGGCGCGAAGGCGGGAATGTTCACGACCGAAGAGCGCGCGCCCGAAAAGCCCATGACCAAAAGGTCCACAACCGATGAGCCCCTGGACGAAAGTCCCACAACTGAAGGCCTCATGGCTGAAGAATCAACCCCTGAAAGGCCCGCGGCCGAAAGCCCCGACCCTGCGACGCTGCGCCCCGACGACTTCTCCCACGAGCAAAGCATCGTCGTAAAGCTCGACGAAGGCCTCACTGTATTCAGCAGCTGCTCGCACTGCGGACCCGATGTCGTTATGGCCGAAGTGCACCAATTCATGCCCAACCAGCCCATTCGTGCGCTCATCGGCGGGTTTCACCTCTACGACACCCCCGATGAAGAAGTGCGCGCCCTTGCTGGCCGCATGAAAAACGAAGGCGTCGAGCTCGCTTACACGGGCCACTGCACCGGCGAGCGCGCCTTCAAGATTCTGCAGGAAGAGCTCGGCGAAGACGTCATCAAAGCAACCAAAAGCGGTTTGCGCATCGAACTGGACGATAGAATCGAGTAGGCATGAACGCAAACCACGCACGGCGCATGTCAGCGCCTCTGAACGTTTCCAATAAAGACCAACTCTTCGCCGCCGATGAGCGCCGCGATTGCGCGCTGTGCGGTTGCTCGCTGGCTGAACCCGGTACGACACGCTTCGCGAAGCAGGGCACCCACGACCCCACGCCCACGCCGTACTTCATTTTGGAAAACCTTTTTTCTGAACTGGATTTTTCTGAAGAATCCCACCTTCTTGACGTAGGATGCGGCACGGGTCGCGTGCTGTCGTTTTTCATCCAATCGAAGCTCGCCGGCCACGCCACGGGCATCGAGCTCGACCCCGATATCGCCGAATACGCGCGCAACTGGTCGCGGCGCTTCGCCAACGTCGACGTACTCTGCGGAAGCGCACTCGAAACTCCACTTGCCCCCTACACGCACCTATACCTTTTCAACCCCTTCGATACCAACGTGCTCATGCAGTTCATCATGAAAATCGAAAACGAGGTGCACCGCCCGCTTACGCTCATCCATATGTCCGATAACGGCGAAACGTATTCCTATATCGGACGCACTGGGTGGAGCCTCATTCGCCAGGGCGAATTTCAGGAGTACCGCACGGCAACGGGCAGAGCGATTACCGTATATGCCCATTCGCAGCACTTCTCGATTTGGGAGTACGCCCCCGAATCGTAGCAATTAGGACAAGCGTACGTGAGCAAGCGCAATGCGAACGAGCCGGGCGAGGTCGACCACGACGAAGCCGATGGCCGCGCAGGTTGATAGGGCCCAACCATGACGCAGACGCCACTTGAGTCGGGCCAAACCCGGGTTGGAGATGGCAGGCGTGCTGCGCTTGCGCTTGGACCGTTCCCAGCCGACAACGGCTGAATGCGAACGGGCGCGATGTAAACACGGCGCAGGCAACGATTCGAACGCAATGCGGGCAGGATCAGTCGTGCCGCGGGCGCTGGCCAAATGTCATTTGAGCGACGATCAACCGCCAAGCACCATCCTGAAAGCGCGCTTTCAAACTCATAGCAGCTCTTTCTTTCATAATGCAATCTATAGTTGACATTTCATCCCATATGCCATATATTTCTGTCATGTTGCAACGGATATATGTCCACAAAATGAAAGGAAACCCATGCCAGGCAAGAAAAACCTACGCATGAAGGCGGCACGTGCGGCAGCCGGCCTTTCGCAAACCGACCTCGCCGAAGCCGTGGGCGTTACGCGCCAAACCATCGGCCTTATCGAGGCGGGCGGCTACAATCCCACGCTCAATTTATGCGTGGCTATCTGCAAAACGCTGCACGTCACCCTGAACGATCTGTTTTGGGAAGACGACGGTGACACCAACACCAACCCCTTCTTCTTTTAGGAGCGAACCATGAAAATGCAGAACATGAAAATCGTGCAAAAATGGCGCGAATATGCAGGTCCGAAAGACGAGCGTCTGGAAGCCGAGAACGCCAAAATCTACACGTTCGGCTTCATACTGCTTTCGTTCGGCATGCTGGCGCTGCTCGCATATCAAATCATAGCCCAACAGGTTATATGGGTGCATAATGGCGCCAACGATGCGTTCCACCTGTTCGCAAGCCCCGTTGACGCCGCCATGTACGCGTGGCTTTTCATCGTAATGCTTATATGCGCCGTGCTGCAAACGCGAAAGGGCTACGTCGACACCAACCGTTTTGGCCAAACCGAGAACCTTCCCGCTGGTTACTTTCTGCTCATCGCCGGCATCTCGGGTGCCGCAAGCGCGCTTGCCATTGCCGCCATGCGCTGCATTGCCGAAGCGCAAATCGTACCGTTCGAAGACATTTTCTGGGCGGCAAACCTGGCGATAGGCGTGGTTTTCGGCGTTATGATTTTCGCCGCTACGTTCGGTGCACTGTGTCTGGCGTTCTACGAGGCGAAACATCGCCGCGCCAAAATTGAAGCGGAGCTTGACGCAACCGACGAACGCTAACGCAAAAAGTAGAGCTCGACGCCGCCGACGAATATTAACGCGATAATAGCCGAAACAAAAACGCTCACCGCGGCGCGCCGCGTTATTATTGAGGAGGTTGCTCAAACCTCCTCTTTTCCGCATTCGGCCAAAGGAGACCCTATGCCCGAGCGTACATACAGTTTTATCGAAACACGGCTTCCCATGCCGCTCATGTCCGCTGCCGCCGAACCAGGCAAGCTCGATGAAGCCGTAGCGCATATCGCCGCGCACGATGCCGAACTGGGCCGCATCGCCCGAGCGGAAGCGCATTATTTCCGCGGACAGCCCGAAGAAGCGCACGCCAACGCGGCGCCATTCTTGGACCACTCCGATCCCGCTTTGCGCATCTCGGCGAATTTCATTTGCGCGTACGCAGATCTTACCCTGGGAAAAATTTGGGAAACAAGAGAATGTCTCGCGAACATCGCAGCAATGCGCAATGATGAATCAATCAAGGCAACACCTGCGCTGCATGCTTCATACATGCTCTTCGACGCCGCCTCGAGCGTGCTCCTGCACCTGCCCACGCCCTATCCGCCGGGCGCGTTCGCGAAGCACATCGCCGCACTACCCGAAGGCCTGCGCCTTTTCGGGATTTACGCGCTCGCCCACCACGCGTACCTTTTTGGCGAATACGGCCGCTGTGTGGGCATGGCCGAAACCGCGCTCATGACGAAACAGAGGCGATATCCCATCGCGGAGCAGTTTCTGCACCTTGTCGCAGCCATGGGGCAGGTGAACCTGAGAGACGCCGAAGCCGCACGGCGCCATTTTATGGGCGCGTGGGACATTGCCTTGGCCGACGGCCTTGTTGAAGAAATCGGCGAGCACCATGGACTTTTGCAGGGCGTGCTCGAAACGTGCCTGAAGGAAGACTATCCCGAGCACTACGCGCGCGTAATCGATATCACCTATCGCTTCAGCGAGGGATGGCGGCGCCTGCATAACCCCGAGACGGGCGCGCACGTGACGAGCGACCTCACCACCACCGAATTCAGCATCGCCATGCTCGCAAGCCGCGGGTGGTCGAATACCGAAATCGCCAATCATCTGGGCATTTCAACCGGCACCGTGAAAAACCGCCTGTCGATGGCATACGCGAAGCTCGGCATCGCAAGCCGCGCGGAACTCGCGAAATACCTGCTGCAATAGCAAGCGGGAATGCCGCGGCCTCGCGGAATTCAAGCAGCCGAATCGCCAATCAGCGCCACGATCGCACCACCGCATTCCCCGCCTTTCATGCTATTCCGCGCAAGCGAATCGACGCCACCTCGCTAGAATCGGCACCTATAAGCACTCCTCGGCCTGGATCCCGCCACCACTGGGACCGTTGCGTTCCAAGCCACCCAGGTCGATTTGCGCTTGGCCTTCGCCCAAATCGCACCTCTGACATTTCGCACCCCGCCTAGAACGGCATGGCTTTCGCGCCATCAAGGTCGCTCTTTACCCTGTTTCGCTTAAATCCCACCCCCCAACACTTCGCATTCCATTCAAATCAGCACGGCTTTTCGCGAAAGCGCATTCCGACCCACGCAGCCCCTTCCCTGCCACACGCCGTCGTCGTGGCATAATCAATAAGAGAAAACGACACAGGCCCTAAGGCAAAGGAAGTCATGCAGAACATCGACCACATCGAAGTGCGCGGCGCGCGCGTGCACAATCTGAAGAACGTGAACGTGGATATTCCGCTCGGCGAGCTCGTGGGCATCGCGGGCGTATCGGGTTCAGGCAAAAGCTCGCTCGCGCTCGGCGTGCTCTATGCCGAAGGCTCGAGGCGCTACCTCGAGGCGCTTTCCACCTATACGCGCCGACGTATCGCGCAAGCTGGCAAGGCCTCGGTCGACGACGTTCGCTACGTGCCCGCTGCGCTCGCATTGCACCAGCGCCCGGCGGTGCCGGGCGTGCGTTCCACATTCGGCACTTCAAGCGAGCTTTTGAACAGCCTGCGCCTTCTGTTCTCACGCGTCGGCAGCCACATGTGCCCGCACTGCGGCGAACATGTGCCCCCAAGCCTTAACGTAGCTGCCGAGCTGCCCATTTCGTGCCCACATTGCGGCAGCGAATTCTTCGGCCCCGGCGCCGAATCGCTCGCGTTCAACAGTGAAGGCGCCTGTCCAACCTGCAGCGGAACCGGCATCGCACGCACCGTGAACCGCGCCGCGCTCGTGCCCGACGAAAGCAAAACCATCGACGAGGGCGCCGTGGTGGTATGGGGCACGCTCATGTGGGACCTCATGAAGCAGGTGTGCGGCGCCATGGGCGTGCGCACGAACGTGCCGTTTCGCGAACTCACAGACGCCGAACGCGACATCGTCTTCAACGGGCCGGCCGAGAAGAAGCACATCCTCTACAAGGCAAAGAAGGGCGAGAACTTCGCCGAACTCGACTTCACCTACTACAATGCCGTGCGCACCGTGGAAAACTCCCTCGCCAAGGCGAAAGACGAGAAGGGCTTGCGTCGCGTGGCGAAGTATTTGACGGAAGGCCCCTGCCCCGACTGCGCTGGCACGCGCCTATCCGTGGCCGCGCGACAGCCGATCGTTCGCGGCATCAATCTGGCGCAAGCAACGGAAATGACGCTCGAGGAAGCGGTGGCATGGGTCGCAGGCGTGCCTGCAAGCCTTCCCGAAGAAATGCGCCCCATGGCGAAATCGATTTGCGAATCATTCGAAAGCACGGCTCGACGCTTGCTCGAGCTCGGCTTGGGCTATTTGTCCCTCGACCGAGCAGGCGCGACCCTCTCCACCGGAGAGCGCCAGCGCGTGCAACTCGCGCGCTCGGTGCGAAATCGAACTACAGGCGTGCTGTACGTGATGGACGAGCCTTCCATCGGTTTGCACCCCGCCAACATCGACGGGCTTTTGGGCGTTATGCGCGATCTCATCGCCGACGGCAACTCGGTGGTAATGGTCGATCACGACACGCGCATCCTTCGCGCGGCCGACCATCTTGTCGAGATGGGCCCCGAAGCAGGCGCCCGCGGCGGCGCCTTGGTAGCACAAGGCTCGGTTGAAGAAGTCGCAAACGATTCCGAATCAATTATCGGCCCCTATCTTTCGGGAGCCGCGCGCGTCGCAGTCCGGCCGAAAACGCCTGCGGAACAGATGTTTGATTTGGGCCGCATCCATCTTGAGTCAAGCGGACTCCACACCGTGAAGCCCTTCGCTATCGATATTCCCAAAGGCCGGCTCATTGCCGTGACGGGCGTATCGGGGTCGGGTAAAACGACGCTCGTACTCGAAACGCTCATTCCCGCGCTTACCGCGGCGGCAACAGGCCAAACACTTCCCGAGCACGTCACCGCAATTGAGGCCGAGGGCATTCGCCGCGCGAACCTCATCGATGCCACCCCCATCGGCATCAACGTGCGCTCGACGGTCGCCACATATTGCGGCGCGCTCGACGATATGCGCCGCGCATACGCGCGCACCGATTCCGCGAAAGCGGTAGGGCTGAAGATGGGCGATTTCTCATACAACACGGGAAGCCTTCGCTGCGCGACATGCGACGGCACAGGCCAAATCTCACTCGACGTGCAATTCCTGCCCGACGTCGACATTGCCTGCCCCGACTGCCGCGGATCGCGCTACGACACCGCTGCCGAGAAAATTCGTCGACCTGAAAAGGGCGCGCCCGATGATCAGGCGCTCAGTTTGCCGCACCTGCTCGCGCTTTCCGTCGACGAAGCCCTTCCGCATGTGGCCGACGTCAAGAAAGCGCACGAAAAGTTGCAAACCCTGCATGACCTGGGCTTGGGGTATCTCACGCTCGGCGAAGCCACGCCCGCGCTTTCGGGCGGCGAGGCGCAGCGTTTGAAGCTCGCAAGTGAGATGGGCCGCGGGCAGGCCGATACCGTGTTCGTGTTCGACGAGCCCACTATCGGCTTGCACCCGCGCGATGTGGAAACGCTCCTCGGCGTATTTCAGCGACTCGTTGAACAGGGTGCTACCGTGGTGGTGGTCGAGCACGACCTCGATTTCATCGCGAACGCCGATTACGTGATTGACATGGGTCCGCAAGGCGGCAAAGCGGGCGGACGCATCGTGGCGTGCGGCACGCCCGAGGAAATCGCCGCAAACCGGGAAAGCATCACAGGGGGCTATTTGGAAATCTAGGGCGCAACCGTCACGATGACGCCTTTGGCAAAGCTTGGCAGTACGCAGAATCTTCTTCAACCCTTCCGCATTGCGCGTTTCTTCGCAGCAGGCATGCTAGAATCGTGGGAAAAGAACAGCTTCGCGCCATCGCAGCTGAAACAAATACTTTCTAGCGCGGCGCCACACTGGCGCGCTCGCAGCATCAATCGCGAGCGAATACGATCGGACCAAAGCGGAAACCACATCGAATCTTCCGCTAAAAGCCCTTTCACCGCGATAACGAGCACTTGGAGGTCACAAATTGGTTCGAATCATCACCGACTCAACCTCGTCCATTCCCCAGGACATTCGCGCCGAGCTCGGCATCGAAGCTACCTCGCTCATCATCAATAGGGATGGCGAAGAGCTCGTCGAATCGGAAACCGACCTCGATGCCTTCTATAAAGATATCTACGAAATGGCCGACAACATTCCCACCTCGAGCCAGCCGCCGCTGGGCAAGGTTCGCGAAGTTGTCGAAAGCATCGCAAAAACGGGCGACGAAGTGCTCGGAATATTCATCAGCAGCAAACTGTCGGGCACGTTCGAAAGCTTCGTCCACACGGCCAAAGAGGTCAAAAATGACCTCCCCAACTTCCGTTTCGCTGCCATCGACAGCATGACCACTTGCATGGAGATGGGCTGGCCAGCTATCGCCGCCGCGAAAGCCGCCAAAACGGGCGCCAGCCTCGACGACTGCATTCAGGCGGCGAACACAAGTCTGCATTCCACGCGATTCGTGTTCGCCCCCGAATCGCTGCTGTTCTTGCAGAAGGGCGGCCGCATCGGAAAAGCCGCCGCGCTCATCGGCAACATGATAAGCCTCACGCCCGTGCTCACCGTAAACGATGGCGAAGCGAGCACCTTCTCGAAGTGCCGCACGCAAAAAAAAGCCCTTGCAAAAATGCTCCAGGTGCTCGGCGAAGATACGGCGCCGAGCGGCCTTAAGAATCTCGTCGTCCATTATATTGGTAGCAAAGCGCCGGCTATGCAATGGGCCGAAGAGAAAGTGGCACCGCTTATCGGGTTCATGCCCCGCGTTGTGCCGGCGAGCCCCGTCATTGGCGTGCACGTCGGCCCAGCCATGGGCATAGCGTATGAATGCAACGCTCCCATTCCGAACAAGTTTCACAACAACGAACCGGAAATCATCGTATGCTAGCGATCGCGCCGCATAAACGCGGCGCGATTTTTCTATCGGCAGTTGATGGGAGCGCCGGCTGCGCACAAAACAGCCCCGAACGATTCCTGGACAGACTAGGGGTGTCCAGGACGGCTAAGGCTCGGCCAATAGGCTTGCCCCCTAGTTGCGGTTTTCCACCTTGACGGGCTTTTTATTTCGCCCCAAAACAAATGCGACCAAGAAGAAAACGAGCAAGACGCCCCGCAAGATAGAAAGCCGACATTGAATGGCACAGGGGGGGTCAGGAAAGCATCAGCCCGTGCCGACAGCAACGAATACGAAGGAGTGCGCGATTCCGGCCCAATCGAGCAGAAGAGTCATCGAACCGATTGAGAAGCGGGCGATGCGCTGAATGCTCGCCACCAAAGTTCATCGGCGAATTGCGCCGGACAACAATCGGCAACTATCGACCGATGGCAGAAAACCGCACAATGGGGCCTCATTGCAGCGATTGCAGCTCATTTTGTCAAAATACGCCACCATGGGGCCCTCGGCGTCGCAACGAAGCGCCCCCGGAGAAAATCTTGGAGCAAACAAAGCGTGCCTGAATTCGTTTGACCTGGCGTTTTAAGAACAACCGCTTTTAAAGTGACGTCTAGACAGACGATTTTTTTCCGAAACGAGGCCGCAATGGGGCCCCATTGCGGCTTTTTATGACAGGAGAGATGAGAATGGAAGCACTCTTCGAACGATGGAAACGAGCCAGACTAAAAGGGCGGATTTGCCCGCGAGCAAAGCGAGTAGACCGATAGCCCCTCTTAAGCCGAACGAAATACAGCACCCAAAAGAACTCCCAGCCACGCAGCTTCGGGCAGTTTCAAACAAAAGCCCGTTCGTTAGAACGGGCTTTCAACCAAAACAGGCCAGACATTCGCCTGACCTGCAGTATTCGATGGTAGCCTGGAGGGGATTCCTGGCCGCGCTGCGCACGCCCCGAACCCTCGGGCTAAAGCCTTCGGGCGAATTCCTAAAACTGCCCACTGGGCAGTTTTCTTGACGGAATTCCACCTCATCGGTTCGAATCCCCACAACCTGACAAAAAACCAAAACAGGCCAGGCAATCGCCTGACCTGTAACATTCGATGGTAGCCTGGAGGGGATTCGAACCCCCGATCTCCGCCTTGAGAGGGCGGCGTC
>ERZ824473.1487-NODE-1487-length-32952-cov-7.553120_pt1 | contig 32952 bp, 24 predicted proteins | sample MGYA00519874_ERZ824473 | MGnify/ENA primary metagenome ERZ824473 (study PRJEB31778, sample SAMEA3449151) | human gut metagenome | biome: human gut; feature: human-associated habitat; material: faeces | place: United Kingdom | collected 2010/2012 ... | reverse complement strand
TAACTGTTTCATACATTCTCCTTATCCATTCTTTATTAAGTATACTACACTTCCATTTTTCGAACAAGTGTTTTCTTTGGGCAAATATAGAAAAATCAGAGGCAGCAAAAAGTCGCCTCCGATTTATGCTCATTCTTCTTCCCTTGTAGTACTCAATCCCAGGATAGAACTGACTTCTTCTTTCATTTCATCATATTCTTTCTTACCACGCCACTTTGAATATAACGGTAAAATCTGAACCTGCGGTTCTTCCTGATGCAGGATAACTACTGGAAGTCTGTATCTTCCCTGTTCTCCATCTTTTTGATCAACGTAGCATAGGCTTAATAAATGCCTCCTCAGTTCCCGGTTTGCATTTTCTATGCACAAGATTGCAATAACTTTTACTTTTTGTTTTTCCGCACTCAGTTCCTGTTTCCAGAAATGTGCAAAAAATTCATTTAATATCTGCATGTTTTCTTCGGAATATTTCTGCATCTGCCCCAACTGTAAAATCTCAACAGACTTCTCCGTTTTCTTCCAGTAAATTATAGAGTGCACTTCCTTTTTGCTATATGCTCCTGCAAAAATATATTGCTGCGAAGTACATTCTTGCTCTATTTTGTTCTTAATCTCTTCAAACGGCACACGATAATAATAATAATATGGACTTGCAAATTGAGGATTTCTGGAATATTCCGCTATATTGCTGAAAGGTTTCCATATATGATCCGGTCCCTCTGTGTAACGAAAAGCCTCATTGTAATACCATTTATAGTACAGATCATAATAACACCAAACCACTTCTACAACTACAAAACAGCCTCCAAATATATAGTCACATATTTTCCAGATATTTGCATTCATATACATCGTGCATATTTTGCATATAAACGCTATTGCCCAAATCCCACATAACGCAGTTTCACAGTAAAATTTTCCTTTGAGGTTCGATAACATATTCTTATCTGATGCGTTTTTCCTGAAAAATCCAGCCACATAAAGAGGATTTACTTCACTTATACAATCTGCCCATCGATACTTCATTTCTCTGCCAATATGTATTTTGTGTCTTCCAATCGGACACAAACAAAAGAATGAAAAAAGTGCACCTATCAATGAAACCGGGGCATCACAAAACAATATTGCTGATGCCAAAAAATATACATAAAAAAAAGCAATGGCAAATATAATCATTCCTACGCTTACCAGAATTTCCATCTTTTGTGCTCCCAATCAATATCTATTGACCCAAACTGTATTTATACAAAATATTCCTGCTGCCCAATCCCAAGTATGATATTCACCGGTACCTGCAGAACCTCTGACATCTTGATCAAAAGTTCTGCATCAATCTTTGTCATGCCATTCTCTATCCGGGATATTGTGACAACAGATACATCCAGTTTCTCTGCGAATTCTGACTGACTTCCCACTCTTCTCTTCCGCAATGTACGTATGCGATTCCCCATTTCTATACGCTTACTGTCAAACACACACTTCATAAAAAAAGCACCTCCTTCGTCTGATAGCTCTCAATGCAATTATACGAACATTAGTTCTTATTTGCAAGTCTTTTTTCATAACTGGCACTTTTCACAAAAATAAGAAAATTTCAATTCAGTCCGTTTTATTACCCATAATACCAAACAAGACCGTCCAGGTCTCCTTTCCAACCTCTCCGTCTGGATCAAGTCCATACTTCATCTGAAATGCTTTTGTTGATTTTTCCATTTCTGTGCCAAACTGTGCATCAATATTTCCAAAATATATGCCTTCTGCTGCCATAATTCCCTCTGCTATCGCTGTAAGCGTACCGGAGCTTCCGAACGACAGCACAATTGTCCGGGCAGTATTCATGCATTCAGAATCAAAGAGTTCTCCATCAAGGGACAACTTTCCGCCATATAAACGATTTACTACATCTTTCCATACAGTCAGCGAGGCTTTCCTCGTTCTGCTTCCATACTGCCCGTCTAAAGTCAAAATGCTGCCACAGTATTTTTTCAGCAGCGTTCCATACCAGTAATTCAGCCATTCCTGATATTCCTTTACACGCAAATTTTCCTGTTTCGTGTCTGCCTGATCTTCTGAAATCGTAGTATTGTCCTCTTTATAATCTATCAGGCAATACCCTTTTATTGATGAATCTCCGATCTGATATTTCTTGGTTTTTACAGTACCGCCGTTACTGTCGCCATATAGTGCAGAAGTATTTCCTTCATTCGTATAAACATATCCATTCCTGACATCAATTACCCGTCCTATATGCGAATGTCGAAATACTATCAGTGAGCCAATTCCGGGACTTCTGGAAATTTTTCCTTTTCTCTCAAATGCATCATAGATCTCAAAACAGTTATAGGCACGATAACTGTTTCTGCTCATGCAAAAATGTTTTAATGCTGTCTCTACTCCAAATATCCTGGCTTCCAGCCAGAACTGATACGTCGCACACCAGGGTTGTCCCTGACATCCATCCAGTCCCCAGTTATTTACATCTCTTGCATATTTTGTATAGTTATTATATCCGGCATTCCCATGTGGATCATCCAGCATCGCAGCTGATGCTTTTTCCTGATACCCAATCTGCTGTTCTGCCAGTTTTAACAGTTCTTTCAGTCTAGCCATTTTCCTTCATCTTACTTTCTGCTGATGTTTTCAGGACATCCACTGCTCTTTTAATTCCTTCCGGAAGCGGAATACCCATCAGTCCTGCATTTTCTACAATGGATAACGTTTCATTCGCGATAAATCCAACGCAGACCACATCCCGTGCATAATCAATTCCAAGAAGACTGTCCAATTGTGCTGCTATCAGCACATAAAATAATGTCATCGCCTTACGACAAAGTCCTTTCCATCCGGCTCTGCTTTCCAGTGCTCCGTTTGGGGACTTTGGACTTCTGCCAAATACTACCGGCAGAAGAATGCCACCTGTGATCCAGTCCACAATCATAAAAATCACCAACGTCTGTAAAGCTTTATCCCATCCGCCAAACAATGCAGCAAATGTACCACCCGCCAGTGCTGTGGCTGTAAAAATTTTATATTTCATGTTCCTTCACCTCATCTTTCGTATAAAAATCTCTTAAAAAAAGGTATAAAAATGGAAGCGGCAGGGAAACCGCCTCCGATTTTATCAACAATCATCTAATGGAATAAATTTTAATATTTCCATAAATTCTGTTTTCATTTCCTGATATTGCATATCCTGTACATTGTTTTTCATTTTTGGCATATATATCATATATTCATCTAATACAACTCCTATTAAAAAGCAATCTTCCTGACCTGCTTTTATTGATTTGCAAAAGATATTTTCAAATGTTTCAGATTTTTTTTGAACGCATATGACATACATAAGATAAGGATTTCCTAATGGTAGGTCACCTTTTCTCAAACCACTTCGGATTTTTTTGTACAAAAACTTGTTTAATTGTTCTATATATGTATTACTCAATATATCTACATACATCTGCACAAATATCCTGATTTTTTCCTGCTCTCTGTCTTCTTCAATTAGCATATGCACATTTTCTTTTAATTCACCTACACTTTCCCTATACTCCCAGCTACTTCCTCTGAATTGATTCCTAAAGCTTTTTTCCACTCTATAAATCCATTCTCTGTACGAAAGTTCTCTCGGATAGACCAATATCTCATATCCATCTTCTTGTTTTTCTCCCGGAATTATAATTTTTTTACGACATATTTTTTTCAGCTTTTCGCTTCTAGTGTTATTAATAACTCTAGTATAATATGTTAAAAACACCAAATTCACACAACTATTAACGCAAATCCAAACTGTAATTGCGATATAAATCCGTAATCTAGCATCTTCGTTCATGCCAAATATTCCATTCATATCTATATAACGAATATAAAAACCATTTAACAAGTTCAAGCATATCACACTAATCTGTATAATTGACACAATTTGGCAAAAATAAAAACCTTTCAAATTTGACATTTTTCTATATATATTTCTCTTATAATTTTTCCTGAAATGTCCTTTTACAAATAACGGATTTGAGGCATTCTCACGCATTGCAATTCGAGTATTTTCATCACTAAAAATATTCCCTCCCTTACTATACGGCCTAAGCATGTGTCTCTGACACCCTTTACAAATTATATCAATCGCCAATATAACTACTATGATTTCTTTTATTAACTCCAACACATCTTTTCACCTAATTCCTTTCAGATGAAGATTCGGGATAACATCATACGATCTTATATACACGCTTTACAATTGATTTGTCTTTTCCATAATACAAATGTGAATATATCGTAACTTTTCCATTATATCTCCGTTCTTCTCCTATAATCGGTCCCATATAACCAGAATATCCTTTTGAGACACCTCTTGAAGCCCCATTTCCTCTTACTGTCGAACTAGTCATATTATAAATTCCTCTTTTAGTTTTTCGTTTGAACTGATTTCCTGCAATTTCATTTAACTGCGTTCTTATATTTATGTCCTTTACTTCAGCATTACTACTAACTTTAAATTTCCATTTAGCTTCTATGCCTGCAAAGTCATTTCCTTTGCCACCAAAATATGCAAGAGCTCCACTAACTGTAGCCTGACACGCAATTTCCATACCATCATCTTCGTTCATAATTCCACTTATCACACTTGTTGCTACATTTGTGACAATTTGCCATCCTACCGTTGCAGCACTCGCACCTACTGCCATTACAATACCATCTAACGTAGCCTGTGCAACAGTTTTCATGTTCAACTCTTTTTTTTCAAATACTAACTGATAACCGAGAGAAATTCCAGCACCGACTGCTCCGGCCAATAACACCTGCCATATATTACCCTTACTATCGCTTCTTACAATTGGATTCTGGTTACAATAAATATAAAGATTTCTATTATGAAAAGTTTCTAATGATGCTTCCACTGTTGTTATTGCATCAGACCCAATAAACCTTCTCAACCCCGGGTCATAATACCGGTTTTTGAGATAGTACATTCCTGTTTCATTGTCGTAATAATAACCTCTGTAGCGGAATGGGTTCTGGATGCCTACGGTGTCTTTGAGGCTGCCGGTAATGCTTAACAGTTTTCCCCAACTGTCATAAACATAGTTTACTACAGTTTTTCCAGAATCGTCAACCAGTGCCACAATATCATTCTGAACATTTCTCACGTAGTAATAGTATTTTCCAGCAATAATTATTGCCACAAGATTTGCACCTGAATCATAAACATACCATGTAGTCCCTCCATTACAGGTTTCAGATGCAAGCAGATCTCCTGCCATATGATAATTTGTGATAACGCCATCCACCACTTTCTTCACTCTGGCACCGGTATGATCATAAAAATACTGAGCTTTTCTACCATTATCTACACAGGCAAGTTTACGTCCCATCGTCCATGTGTAAACAGTATCTCCCCTGGTAAGCATATTGCCGACTGCATCATAAGTCATGGCAGTACCATCCCAATTCAGGAGCTGGTCTTTCCATGTGCTACTGTATGTACCAGTTTCCTCGTGAACCGGAGTTTCCGGTAAGGTTCCCTCGGTGTACGCATATTCTTTTACAGACTTCAGATTGCCACCCTGATCGTATGCATAGACAATTGTTTTGTCCTGGCTCTGACTGTTTTCACGAATCAGCTGATTACGTTCATCATACTGGAAGGTGTCTTTTAAAATTTTCTCTGTCGAACCCTTATGTGGTACTCTTTGAATTTCCGTAATATTTCCGTTTCGATCATATTTATAACTGTAGCTGCATTCCTGTACATCCATTTCAGACGGTAATGCGTATTCTTTATTTTTCTCTGCATCTGGATATTTATATGTCATAGACATACTTGTATCACCGTTCTCCGCAGAAAAACTTTGTTTGGTTACTCTTCCAAGATTGTCATAATCTGTAGATCTGGTAAATTTACCTGCCACACGAACTTCTTTTTCTCGTCCATCCTTATCATAGGTATATCCTGTTGTCAGTTTTGCTCTGCCATCTGTATGGAACATTCTGATCATCTGATTATTTGCATCATAAGTATATTCATAGCATACGCCGCTTTCGTCACGTACACGCATCAGTCGGTCAAGGAAATCATAATCCAGTTCATAAGTTTTGCCAGATAAATGATTTGTCACCTTGCAAAGGTTTCCCTCTTTATTATAAATATAACTGTTCAGTCGCTGTTCTGATGATCCTGCTGGCTTCAGATAGCTTATAGAAAAACGATCCTGTGTGTCGTAAGTGTAGCGAATTTCATCGCCATTTGCATAAATTGTTTTCAGCAGCTTTCCATTCTGTGCTTCGTACTCATAAGAAATCACCTGATTACCTGCAATTGATGCAGCAGTAGTATTTCCAAACACATCATAGGTAAATCCATAATTGAATCCATTATGCTCAATCCCCGCAAGCCTGTCTTTTGTGTAGGTGTAGATGTTTTTTACCACCTGTTTTTTTCCATCAACCGTTACATTCTGAGAAACAGATATAAGACGTTCTGCCTTATCATAACCATAGGAAAGCTTGTTTCCTTCCCCATCCGTCAGTGAACGGAGCAGATCTCTGGATGTATCCCATTCATACTGTACTTTATTTCCTTCTGCATCGGTCACAGCTGATACATGGTTCTTGTCAGCAGTAAAAGTACGTTCCACCCAGATGCCTTTCTCCGTTTCATCCGGCTTCACAACTCCGCTGCGTGTAATATTTCCTTTATCATCGTAGACAAGTCGGTTCAGAATTCCCATAGAAGATTTTCCACTGATCACATTATGTTTTTTGTCATATGTGTAAGTGTATTTGCTTCCCTTCGGATCTGTAATACCCGTCAGATCACTTCCGGCATTGTACTCAAATTTTGTTGCATTCTTCTGAGAATCTACCGCTGAAACCAGGTTGTTCTTATCATCATATGTATAGGTCTGTCCAAACTCTTCACGATAAAGAGACAGACCGTCAAAATACGCTGTATTTGCATTTTTGCAATAAGTATAGGAAATTTTTACTTTGCTGTAGTCTTTCTTGGCGACATAAATATCACTCAGGAACTGCCAGTCCAGAATATCCGGGCTGAAATTTGTGTAATGCACATCAGTTGTGTCATCTGCTGCCACAAAAACAACTTCGACACCAAATCGGCGATTCTTATCATTGTCTGTTTTCGAAAGACAGGTTCCCCTTCCCCATGCGTTTACCATGAAGGTATCGCCTTTCTTTCCTGTAAGATCCAGAACCTTTGTCAGTCGTTTGGATACTTTCGGCTCACCCATAAAGCGGAAAATATGTTTTTCCAGTCCTCCGACACCTTCTGTGACTGTTTCTGATGCCAGACGGTATACTGCCGGTTCCTGCTTTAATGTGCAATATCTGGATGGGACAAAGCAGAATCTTCTTTCATGTATCCGGTATAGCGTTTTTTATCAATCTGCATTCCCAGATAGAGCCAGTTTTTTCCATCCGCATCTGTTTTTACAGAACGCACCGCCGCACATGTTCCTCTTGGAATTGCTTCTTCTACAATGCTTCCGCTGTCCGATGCTGAAGATCGTAAAACCGCACCGGAAACTCCAACCACTGCCGAATGGTCTCCTGTATTGCCTCCCAGATACGCAGTTGCATGACCACCATGAAGATATCCCCGCTTTCCTGCCGCAGTACGTACCTTGTACCAGTAGATATCTTCATTTTTCTCATAACAGAGTGCATACAGATGTGTACCTTTTGTCACTTCCACAACCTTTGTGCCGTTTAAGGATGGAGTTGCATAGACTGTACTCTTTGCAGCAGACACGACGATTGCACTCTGCACCGGAATAATATTAGAGGTTCCAACAGAAGTCAGTCCATCCTCAAAACTTCCTGTTTTTGTAAAACCAGATGTGGTTCCAAGATGGAAGTCTCCATTATCCACCAGATTGCAGCGGCTGACTGTACTTCCTGTTTCCAGCTGTGCCATATCACCATATACTGTGCAGATCGTATGCATTGCCACCAGATAAACTCTCACAGAAGTTTTTACAATATCTGCCGGAAGTGTAAATGTTTTGTGCAGATGGATAAAATCTGTTGTTGTCGATTTCAGCTGTTCACTGTCTTCATAATGCCATACATTATCCTTATCCTGATATTTTGCTCTCAAGAACACTGCACCGTCTGATGCACGATCCATTTTTGTAACTTTTACAAACATAGAAACTGTGTATGTCTGTCCTTTGAGAAGTGACACATCCTGATACCAGCATACAGATCCTGTCTTTGCCGTGCTCTCCAGTTTTAATGATCGATTGCCAACTTTACATAACGCAGTATTCGTATTGATTTCAGTCTTTCCGCTGCCATCTGAACTGATTTCTGTTTTCCAGCCACACGTTGCAGCCTGAATGATCGGATCTTTCAGAAGCTGAACAACATTTGTCTGTAACTTTGTTGCATTTTCCAGGCAATTCACATGATTTCCACTGCAGTTATATTTTCCACTGGCTGCATGTCCGAATCCATCATGAATGTGAATCAGGTTTCCGCTGTTGTTAAAACGGTATATTTCGCTTCGTTTTTTATTGTCTGTAAACTTCGTGCTGTTGTATCCATAAGTCAGAGACAGACTGTTGCCCTTCTGTGTTCCGGCATATTCTGTAATACTCTTTACACGATAAGGTTTTGTTCCGTAATAACCGTATTTTACAGAATATCCGTCAATATTATGAACTTCTGTCAGCATATGATTTCCATTGTAGACGTATTTTACTTTTTCGCCGTCAATATCTGTAATGCCTGTAAGATTGCCGCTGCCGTAAGTAAATGTCTTTTTATTTCCGGAAGGACCTGTAATCTGTGTCAGTGTAGTACGTTTTCCATTATTGTCTAACAGGTAATCAAGCGTTGTTTTTCTTCCTGATCCATCTGTAATGGAAATGATTCTCTGCTCTGCCCAGGATATGGATAAACAATTTCCATTTTTATCCTGAACTTTTACCAGCCATCCATTACGGAACCGGAGCTGATTATCTTCTTTGTCATGAATTACAAGCTGCTCTGTTCCATCCGTGTGAATTGTGAGAGTCTGCTCCAGACCAGATTCGTCTTTCCATTTCTTCTCAGTAGAATCATAATAAAAATAATGAATCGTACCATCTCCGTCTGTATGTTTGTAATAATCAGTGCCTCCAATCTTTGTTTTTACCAGTGTCTGATGATAGTTCAGTGCAAATCCATATCCATATCCCAGATCTGTGGCACAGTTGTTACTGTTATACACATGCGAAAGTGCCATAGGCTCAAGGCTGCCTTCTGTGTTCATCGTGTCATGAATCATGATCAGATTTCCATTATAATCATTCACATGAACTGTCCCGGCTCTTCCCGCATCCTGACTGTGATAAGTCCAGTAATCTTCCAGACCAGAATAGTTCACATAAGAAATATCAATTCTCGGTCTCATATCCTGGTATCCATTGTCACAATCGGATGAAAGAAATTCTGTATATCCAGATAATTCATAATCGTCTTTCAGCATCAGACCATAGTTTCCACCATTCTGATACCAGTCTTTCACCATACGGGTGATATCCATGGTGATATATTTCTGTTTATCGCCTTTATAACAGCACAGATCTTCTATTGTTTCAGAGTACAGCGGCTTATTATACCAGTTAATAGAATTCGAGTTCCATGCATGAAGAACTTTATGTACTTCTACAGTACGTTCTTTGTTGTCCTCTGCCAGAGATACAAGCACCAGTCTGGCACTCACTACCATATCTCCGGTTTTCATTTCAGGAAGCTCAAAACGTATAAAGCTTCTCTGTACTTCATCTCCTCCCATCGTTTTCAGAATAATACTTTTCTGAAAATTATCCTCTTCATACAGAGAATCCACATGGGCATCATAGATTTCGGAAGCTTTCTTTGATGTAGTTGTTACCGGGTCGATCACAACTGGGTAGATACGTTCCTGGGCTTTCAACCACATCTGATTCGGGAGAAATGTAATGCGGCAAATATTCTCTTCCAGATTTTCTGATTTAAGAAGAATCGCTTCTGTTTTTTCAGCTTTAACAGAAGCCGCTGCACCTTCCATTCCCCATCGTAGAGCACAAGTGTCCATTGTAAGTGATGCCGTTGCTGCCGGTTCTGCACTGTCCATCAGCTGAATCGCCAGCTTGCCTTTATTATTGCAGAATTTTCTGTTTCCCGTTCCGCCAATACTTCTTCCAAATGCAACTTCCTCTAATGTGTCATCCATTTCTTTCCAGCTTCCATCCTCATCTTCATAATGGACTGGTTCCATATAGATTTCTACTGTTCGGGAGTGATCCTGATTTTCGAACACCTTACGGTTTGCTGTACGTTTCTCTTTTAATTCTGAGCGTGTAATTTTTTCTTTTGTCATTTGTATGTTCTCCTTTTATATGATTTTATTTTAGATAATGTAAATTTTCCGGAATTAATTTACATTTAAAATCATATATCAAGAACATACGTTTGTATATATCAAAACAGATTGCTTTGTTACCAGTTATGATATGTTTTTATATTCCAGGATTCCATTTTTAATTTTGCAGTACGCGGTTTAAAATATCTGCGAATGGCTCCATAGCGTTTTTTACTTCCTGGACGGTGTTGGTCTGGGCTCCGGCTTCGACGAGGACGGATCTTGGGCGCAGGTGGAGGTTGTAACGGTATCCGGCGAGGTAGATACCTCTGTAAAAATCTGGATAATACTGTGCCGCCTGGTATTCCATCTGGAATGAAAACGCCAGGTTGTCCTGAATGTATGGGTTCGGCAGATAAGTAAGGTTTCCTCGCGCGATCGTATAGCTCAGTCCATTGTAAAACATGATCTGCGCGGTTGGTTTTCCATTGATCTCAGTCACGAGGTGTCGGTTTTCGGGCACGCCGTCACGGTGGAGGTCGATCACAACTTCTATCGAAGGATTTTCTTCCAGAATCATTTCCAGATACGGTCCCGCATAATCATAGGCGGCACTGCGGTCCAGCTCGCCGCTTTCCATATCGAAGGCTTCTGTCACGTGAATCACCTGATATCCGTAGTTTTTAGCCAGTAGTTCTGTCAGGTAATTTCCCACACCGATGATCGTATCTTCAACCGCGCCTTCTCTTGAATCCGCAAAAGCTTCCTGCGAATGTGTATGATAGAGCAAAATCTGCGGTTTCGCGGCATCTTTCTGTATGGTCAGGTCTTCTCCGAGAAGTTCTGCTGCATTTAACTGATCTGCATTTGTAGTGGTCTGTGAATCTACGATGAAAAACTGATTCATGAGGTAGTCGTAATCTGCGAGGGTCTGCGGTGAGAGGTCGATGCGCGGTGCAGGCTGTATGCTGTTTGAAGCCAAGATAGTCTGCGTTACTTCCGGTATGACAGTGGCAGGTTTGTCCTGCTGAGATTTATCTGTTTCTTTTTCAGAATCTTTTTCTGTCTGTTTTATATTTTCATCTTCAGAAGGCTCTTTTTGCTGCTGTTTATCCTCTTCTTTTGTCTTTATTTCTGTCTGTGCCTGTCCCGGTTCTGCCTCCGCTGTAACTGTCGACTCTGTTTTCTTCACACCTTCTGTCGTCTCTGTTGGCTCCACATCTTCTGTTTTTCTCTCTACATCTTCAGCCTGTCCCACAGAATTCTCCGCCACGGCTTTCTCCTGCTCGTCCCGCACCTCTTCATTCTCTTTTTCCACCATCGCGCCGAGAGATTCCGTATGGTTTTCCACAATCTTCGCATACGTATCGGGGTCTTTCCGCTGGAAATCACGGGCAGCTTTCCGCTCAAGAAATCGAAACAGCGGCAGCTGCCTGTACACATTTTTCTGCAGGATAAAAGAACCCGGCATCACTGCCAGCACAGCAAAAAAAGCCAGGCACATGAGAGTACAGATCGTCTTCCGGGTCCTTGTCACAGAATCACCTCTTTCAAGGTATCCTATGATAAAAGCCCCGGAATTATGCCCGTTCCTGTTACTCTTCCTTCCATTTACAGAATCCACTTCCACTGCATGCGATCACACTTCAGAAAAAGCGATATTCAGCCCTTCTGAGATCGTAAAGCTCAGATATTTCACCGTCTCGTCCACATCCTTCGGTGTCACAAACATACTGTAAAGATTCGGTGCGATCATCTCCTCCAGAAATTCCTTCTGCTCCGTTTCCTCCAATGCATCCAGAAGGTGCTCCATTGAATCATGCACGATCGTCGCCGCATCCACAACTGTCGGCACGCCGATCCCGATCACTTTCACCTGAAGATTTTCTTCCGTGAGACCATTCCTGTGATTTCCTACTCCGGATCCCGGGTGAATTCCCGTATCTGTGATCTGGATCGTCCGGTTCAACCTCCGCACGCTCCGCGCTGCAAGTGCATCGATTGCAACCACCACATCTGGCTTTGTCTCTGAGACAACGCCCTGCACGATCTCCGCTGTCTCCATCCCTGTCTGCGCCATAACACCCGGCACGATCCCGCTGACGCAGTGTATTTTTTCCTGCCCGATCCCGCGAATCCCATACTCCCTTATGAGATGCCGTGTCATATGAAGGTTCTCGATCACATGCGGTCCCAGTGCATCTGCTGTGATCGCCGCATTTCCAAGTCCCACTACAAGGATCGACCGCTCCTTTTCCAGATCGATCAATTCTCTCAGATGCCGTGAGATCTCCTGTGAAATTTCTCTGTGATAATCCTCATCCGCATTTGAAAGATCCGGAGCTTCTATTGTAATATAATTTCCTTGCGGACGCCCCATGGACTTCGCCCCGTTTTCTGTGACAATCTTCACGACCGTTGTCCGGATGTCTTTTTCCTCATCGTAGTCTTCCTGGATCTCCACACCCCGGATCTCCGTATTTTCCTGTGCAAACCGCTCCGTTGTTTCCAGTGCAAGGTCTGTTCGAATCCTTCTGCTGCCAGCCATATCGTATCCTCCTGATGCTGTATGATTTGATTACTGTTCTCCCCATTCACAGTAACCTGGTCAAAATCCCTTCCAGATCACCTGCAATGCCAGGATTTTGCCTTGTATATCGTGCATAACTGTGAAAGTACTGAACCATCACTATTACTTTTTGTAATTCCCGGAATAATTATGTACAAAAAACCAAGGATAAATCTGGTCAGACTTTCAAAGTTGCTATATTCTGTCATTTTTTTGACATTTATGGATTTTCCTATTGACAATCCAGGATAAATATAATAATATATATAAGCATGTTTACAGGAACGCCCGTGTCTGTTTCTGTGACAACGACACATTATTATAAATCTGAAATGGAGGTGTACCAATTGGCTAACATCAAATCTGCAAAGAAAAGAATTTTAGTAAACAGAACTAAAGCTGCTAGAAACAAATCTATCCGTTCTGCTGTTAAAACTTCCATCAAGAAAGTAGAAACTGCAGTTCAGAAAAACGATAAAGCTGCTGCACAGGCTGCTCTTACAGAGGCTATCTCTACAATCAGCAAAGCAACATCTAAAGGTGTTTATCACAAAAACAACTGTGCAAGAAAGATTTCCCGTCTGTCTAAAGCTGTCAACAGCATTGGCTAATTCAGGAAATTACAGTTTTTAATTATAAGCTTATAATTAAAAGGACAGTCACAAACCGTCAGTGACTGTCTTTTTTATTGCCTTTATTTATAATCTGTTTTCAATCTTGCTAATGTACTTTTTCAAAAGGATTGCCCATTCCGCAATATGTTCACTGGTAAAATGATGTGCCAGTCCACTGATACTGATCGCCGCATAAACATTTTTGTTACGGTCAAATATCGGCATTGCAACACATTTTATTCCAAACTCATGCTCCATATCATCGATTGCATATCCTCTCTGACGCGTGCGTAAAAGCTCCTGCCTGAATTCTTCCTTATCCGTAATACTATTTTCCGTAAACGCCTTCATCTCATGTGTAGTCAGATAATCCTCTATCGTACGCTCATTCATATTCGCCAGCATTGCTTTGCCAATTCCAGTGCAGTACATCTGTGCCCTCTCGCCAAGAATTGAACGCATCAGTTCAACAGAATCTGCCGGATACATGGAATCCAGATACAAAACTTCTGATCGGTACGGCACTGCCAGATATACTCGTTCCCTTGTCTGATTAGAAAGCTCCTGCAGGTACGGTGTCGCAATCTTTGTGATAGAATACGTATCTCCAAGCGCTTTGCTTAAAGTAAACACCTGAATACCCAGACGATATTTTCCTGTCTCTTCGTCCTGCTCCAGATATTCCATTGCCTTAAGCGTAGACAAAATATTATGTACTGTACTTTTGTATATTCCAAAGTATTCACTGATCTCAGTCACTCCGAGTACAGGTTTGACTGTAAAAAGATTCAGAATTTCCAGTGCTTTTTGAAGACTTTTCACTTTAATCTCATTATTATCTACCATATATTGATTCTTCTCCTTCCTGCCTTGATAATGTCATTTCTTTTTCATACATAGCCCCATCATCTGTTCTAATGTATCATTCTAATTTCCATCGCAGGCAAAGATTTTTTTGTATAATATTATAACATCTGCAATTTTTTCATTCAAGATTTTTCCATATTTTATTATAAAATTGCAATATTTTCGTTTATTATATCTATTTTGCACAAAAAACAGGGCATGTGCAGCGCATACCCCGTTCTCTGTCAGTTTGTTTTCTGCCAGGCAGTTACTTATTATTATACCATTCAGCAACTTCATCCAGTTCCGTCTTCGCGTCCGCATCCTGGAACACTACATTCTGAACTGCCTTTACAAGTTTTGTACAGAGTTCTGTGTAATCTGCCGGATAAAATGTAATTTCACCGGTTTTTGCATATTCACTCCACATCTGCATACTGTCATACATCTCATTCTCTTTGACGGATTCATCATCAAACACACCTGTACGAACCGGCATACAATTTGCAGATACCCACTGGATCTGATTCTCTTCAGACAGATAGAATTTAATGAAATCCATTGCCATTTCCGGATCCTGTGCATATTTACCGATTGCAAGTGTCTGACCAGCTACATATGCCGGTGCAGATTCACCCTCTTTTTCTCCAGGGATCGGGCAGGAGGCAAAATCCTCTGCATAATTTGAAGTCATGATCGTTGCTGCACGCTGTGTTCCTGCATTTACAGCATCCACAGTACCACTCTTAAATGCATCTACCACATCATCATATGCCATGTTCATGGTTGTCTGATCCATAGAGCCATTATCAACCAGTTCTTTGATGAAATTAACAACTTTTACGCCTGCATCACTGTTAAATACTGCTTTTCCATCTTTATCCAAGAAATCACCGCCAGCCGAACGGATCCACGGAATAAATGTCTCAATAAGTCCGGTTCCATTTCCATCTTCGCTTAATCCGAGCGCAAAACCAAGGGAAGTATCCGTAGATGCTTTCGAACTCTGTTCAAGCAGATCATCCCATGACTGTGGAGCACTGTCATAAAGATCGCTTCTGTACCACATTGCAGTTACACGGCTTTCCCATGGAAGGGAATAAATTTCCCCATCACTCTGGGTGAGTTTATCTGAGGTATAAATATAATCTCCCATCTCGGTAATAAAATCTTTCGCATAATCCGTCATTGGCTGAACTGTTCCGGCATCTATATGCTGTTTCAGCTGATCAGAGAAACAGTTAATGATATCCGGGCCTTTTCCTGCTGCCGCTGCCTGGATTGCCTGGGATTCAAATACACTGTAGTTGAAACTTTCTACCGTAACTGTATTTCCATATTGGTTGGTCTCATTATATTCTTTTACAATATTAGACAGCACCACACTTCTCGGATCTTCGGTAGATTTTGGATCCAGAAAGATCCAGAAAGTCATATCCTTTCCGCCTTTATCCGTGTCAGAATCTTTTGAGTCTGTATTCTCTGCAACCTCTGTAGTTTCCGAAGTATCCGATGCCTGTTCTTTTGCAGAATCCCCCGAACCGCAGCCAAACAGTGACATAGTCATAGCCATAGAAAGTGCAATACCCAAACCTTTTTTTAATGTTTTTGCCTTCATAAATCTCTTCTCCTTTTCTTGTCGCATTATCCCTTGACTGCTCCTGCCGCCATTCCTTCCACAAATCTTTTCTGCATACAGATGAACAGAATAATGATCGGAATAATTGAAATCATAACTGCTGCCATCAGAAGTCCCCATTTAATACCATACTGCGTAATATACTGATAAAGGCCTACTGAAATCATTTTCTTCTCGCTTGCTGTAATAAAGGAACTTGATACAAGATAATCATTCCATACATACACTGCCGAAAGAAGTGCTGCTGATACAATACCCGGCTGGGAAATCGGAAGGATCAGTTTATAAAAAGCTTTTGATTTCGAACAGCCATCAATGATTCCTGCTTCTACAATTTCCATAGGAAGTTTCCGGAAAAAACCTTCCATGATCCATGTAAGGATCGGCGTCCTCCATGCAGTATAGATCAGTACCAGAAGAATCCTTGTATTATACAGATTCAGTTTTACACTGAGCATGTACAGTGGTACAAGAAGTGCAACTGGCGGTACCATACTGGTCATCAATATAAAGAAGGAAATTCCTTTTCTGAATCGGATGTTAAAGAATGTAAGCGCGTATGCCGCATGAGCTGCTACAAATGTTGCCATCACGATACTGATCAGTGTTATAAGCAGACTGTTTTTCATATAGAGCATAAAGTCAGATTTCGTAACTACATCAATAAAGTTATTCCATGTAATTTCTTTTGGTATGATCTCCGGTGGAAACATTGTCACTGCACTGTCCGTTTTCAGTGCAGTGGACAGCCCCCACAGAACCGGAAACAATGAAACGATCGCTGCTGCGATAAGGGCAATAACCGTCAGAAAATCCAGCCCCGGCGTTTTACCAAGAGAACTTTTTCTTTTTCCCATTGTTTCGCCTCCTAATTGTCGTTGGTTTTCAGGATTCTTACATAAAACAGACTAAATACAATATTCAGAAGGAAGATAATAATACTGTACGCTGCTGCTATGTCCATATGCCAATAGTCAAATCCATTCTGATAAGCTGCCAGACTCAGTGTCTGTGTCGCATTAAACGGTCCGCCTGCTGTCAGTACGTAGATTAAAGTTACCATATTGAAATATTCAATACTCTGCATAACAAGTGCAGTGACCATGGTCGGACGGATCATCGGGAGAGTCAGTTTCCAGTAGATCATTTTTCTTGAAGCACCATCTACCTGCGCCGCCTCGATCAACTCCGGCGAAATCGTCTGCAGTGCTGCTATAGTCAGAATAATTACGACCGGAACCGTATTCCATACGTTTACAATAACTACCAGGATTTTTGCAATGATTGCTGAACTGAAAAGATCCATTTTTTTACCTGTCAGCTGATAAGCCCAGGAGGTGATCAGTCCATAGTTTCCATTAAGAAGCCATTTCCACAGGAGCGCAGTAACTGTCTGCGATAATGTCCAAGGAATGATGATCATAGTACGGAAAATTGTCATTCCTCTAATCTTTCGGTTCAGAAGAGTTCCGACTCCGATACCGATCGGCATCGCCAGTAGCAGGGATAAAACTACATAAACAATTGAATTGATTATATTTTTCAGTCCATCTGACTCAACCATAACAGATATATAATTTTTCAATCCTACAAATTCCCCAACCATTGCATACTGCGTTTTGTGAAAACTGGTATATACAGCTTCAAAAATCGGAATAACAGTAAAGCAGCATATCAACAGTAACGCCGGTGCAAGAAAAAGAATTGCTCTTCCGGTATCACCTTTCTTTTTTCTCATTTTTTCCATTGTGTTACTCCCTTTTCGCTGAAAGTTTCAGTTTTTAATCCTCATATTCCTTCAAAATTTCTGGAAGAGTGATCAGATTGCCTTCATGTTCTTTGATGTATTCCTGTGCGATCTTTCTTGCTCTCGCTTTTTCTGCTTTTGCCTTTTCTTCATCTCTGTAAACAGAAGCACCAAGGCGAATCAGTTCTTCCTGAATTTCTTTTACTTCCTGCTCTCTTGGCTGGACATGGTTCTTTGCACACACAGCTGCTGCAACACCGGAAGCCTGTCCGATTCCCATGATACCGCCCTGTGTTCTGTAAGATCCATGAGCCTCACTTGTTCCAGAAATGCACCGGCCGGAAAGGATCAGTCCATCAATATGTTTTGGGATCAGACATCTGTACGGAATATCATAAGTGTCTTTCGGAACTTTCCACACACCACCGTTTCCATATCCTTCTTTTCCATCCGGATTGTGAAGGTCGATCGGAAAATATCCTCTTGAAACTACATCCTCGAATTTTCTTCCTTCGTAGACATCCATGCCGGTAAGTGTATGCATGCCTTCGATATGTCTTGTTTCACGAACGCCAATCTCAGCATTGGTAACGCTTACAAATGCATTTTCAAATCCCGGAACATACTTAATCATAAATTCTGATACAGAATTGATCTGCCTTCTTCCGTCAATCTCGCTTTCTGTTCTCTTTACGACATCCGTAGCATCCAGTCCGCAGATTCTGGTCGCATTAAAATGCATGGTGTTTGGATGAATGCCATTCAGTACGATCACGGAGTCTCGTCCAAATTCCAGGTCACCTGCCTCGACTGCTTTTTTTACCAGCTTCTTAAATCCCTGTCCAACAAAATAATGCTGTTTCAGTCGATCATCAAACTCTCTCATTGGAACGATATCTGATAAAAATTCAAAATCTTCCTGATTCTCCTGAATGTAGCGGAATACTTTTTCTGTATCTACATTTGCCATCTCAAACATTGCGGAAGAAGGACTAAATTTGTGTTCCACCGGATCACCGATGCAGTAATTTTCTCCACACCTTACAGCAATGTCCCCATCACCGGTCGCATCTACGATAACGTGAGCAGAAAAGTGAAGTCTGTCTCCGCCTTTTGAAACGGTTGTGAGTCCAGTCAGTTTAAAGTTATCGCAGTCTACAGAATCGATCATGGAATGATACAGAATATCTACGCCAAATTCTTTCAGCATTTCAACCGCTACATATTTATACTTTTCCCTGTCATAGAATCCAAGAGAATCTCCACTTCCATAAGGATCCAGCGTTTTCATATGCCCGGTACTTCCGGCTTCTTTTACCATACGATCCATAAAATCCTGTGGAATACCATTGATCACCTGTTCATCTTTATAATGAAACGGAGAAATCGGGCCAAGGACACTGGCTGTTGCCGCTCCACCTAAGAATCCGTTCTTTTCAATAAGAAGTGTATCTGCGCCTAATTTTCCGGAAGCCATTGCTGCCATGATTCCCGCCGGTCCACCGCCTACAACAATAACATCATAAATCTGTTTCATCTTTATCTCTCCTTCTTATTTTGAAATAAATTCCATTGCTCTGTCTGAAAGTTCTTTTATCTGTCGTAACTCTGACAACTCTGTTTCACTGATATAGTCTGCTGTATTTTTTCTAGTCCGTGCTTTGATGGAAAATCCGATTTCTTTCGCAAGATATGTTTTTGCACTTAACGGATAGTTTTTCAGTTCTATGAAAGAACACGGTGTAAGTATATCCTGTAAATATTCTGCCTTCTCAGGTTCCTTTTCCCAGTTCTCCAGCAGCCATGCATACAGTGCCGGGTGGAAGTTCGCCATAACTCCGCTGTAGCCAGCCGCACCATACTTCATACTTTCCAGAAGTGTGGAAGTATTGGCATTGTATAATTTCATATTGCTGCCTTTCATGATCTCAAGTTTTTTCCTGATTCCCTCGATATCACAACATGTGTCTTTCAGGAAATAAAACCTTCCACTGTCCGCACAAAATTCTACAACTTTTGGAGAAAGAATTCTTTTGTACGGATATGGGCATTCATAAAATCCAAGCGGAAGATTTTCTGGAAGTTCACTCATGATATTCTTTAATCTTTCGATCAGAACTTCGTCAGATTCATTTGCCGCTGCCAGACGGTTGGATAAAAGGATTACTGCATCTGCGCCTGCTTCGGCAATTCCGTTTAACTCCTGGATCTGGTCATGCAGGGAATAGGAAACATGACCTGATGAAATAACGGGAACTCTTCCATTTGCTGCTTTTTTGATGAAACGAGTGAGTTCTTCTCTTTCTTCCATAGAAAGATAAAACATTTCACTTGACTGGCACACCGCAAATAATCCAGAGGATCCTTCCTTTATGTACCAGTTTATAAGCTCTTCCAGAGCTGGATAATCTACATCGCCGTTTTGCTGTAAGGGAGTCAGCATAACCGGCCACATGCCATTTGGAAATTTTTTCTCCATCTTGCTCTCCTTGTTCTTTATTATTGAACTCCGTTCTCATGGGTGATCTTTAAAAAATCTCGATCGCTCGAGCTCTTTGTTCTTTATTATTGAACATCGTTCTTTATATTTATATATTATCATATTCATCCTTCTAACACAATAGACTATATCAACTAATATTTGAGTGTTTTTTTGTATATTATCTCCAATATTTAAATGAGCTGCTGAAAGTTATCACACTTAGCAGCAGCTCATTTGCATTATCTTCTTTTATCAGCCTCCGAGTTCCACCATACGGTTAATGCAGCGGCCGGCTCCTTCCATTACATTCTCCGGAAGTTCGATCACTTCTCCGCCTGTTCCTTTGAGGCAGTTGTAAATATCCATCAGAGTGGTGATCTTCATGTTCATACAGGTCAGCATGACAGACAGTGGATAAAATTTCTTATCCGGGCATTCGAACTGTAAATGTTCTACGATGCTGTTCTCTGTTCCGATGATGAATTCTTTGTTCGGAGATTTTTTTGCAAAATCCATGATTCCTGTTGTGGAACCAACGTAGTCGGCTTTCTCTACGACTTCTTCACGGCATTCCGGATGTACCAGAAGAAGTGCGTCCGGATGTGCCTGTTTTGCTTTTTCGACATCTTTGGCACTGACTACGATATGTCTTGGACATCCACCTTTGTAGAATGCGAATGTTTTCTCCGGAAGTTTCTCAGCTACGAAGCGTCCGAGGTTCGGGTCCGGGATAAAAAGGATCTTGTCGTTTTCCAGTTTGCTGCAGATCTGGACTGCGGAAGAAGAAGTCACGCACACGTCGCACTCTGTCTTGAGTTCAGAAGTTGTGTTAATGTAGGCAACAACTGCATGATCCGGATACTCTGCCTTGAGTTTGCGAAGGCCTTCCAGGTCAAGCTGCTCTGCCATTGGACATCCTGCAACCGGGTTTGCAAGCCAGACTTTTTTGTCCGGGCTTAATACTTTGCAGGTTTCTGCCATAAAACGCACACCGCACATGATCACGCCGCTGCAGTCGCTCTCGGCAGCCTGCACGCTGAGTCCGTAGGAGTCTCCCATATAATCTGCAACTTCCAGGATCTCCTGTCCCTGATAAGCATGTGCAAGGATGCAGACATCCTGCTCTTTTTTCATACGCAGGATCTCCTGCTGAATTTCTTTGATCGTCATAACTTTATCTTTCCTTTCCCTGTAGTCTGTTCCCAGGGCTGAAGCGGTGCAAGGAATCCTGCCTCTCCCAGTTGTTTCTCGATCAGATCAAGTCTCTCCTCACTGGATGCCTCGATCAGATGGTAATGATATCCGGATGTGGCACTTGAAAGTACCGTTGAACGGCTGTTCCTGAGTGCTTCTGCAAATTCATTTACATCCTGTCTGGAACGGATATCCATCTCAGCCGTAACTCGTCCGTAAACACGGTGGCTGATGCTTATATTTTTGACATGACCGCCACAGTCCACGATCAGATTCAGCTCCTCCGCTGCTTTGTCCTGACTGTGGCGTACTTTGAATTCTCTTGTAAAACTACTGTCCTGCTGTATCACATATCCTTTTGTTGTAGAGAGGATTCCTGGCGTAGATGCCCGAATCACTGCCAGATCCTGTACAATGACCTGACGGCTGACCCCAAATCTGCCTGCCAGTTCTCTCGCTGCCACCGGGGCATCCGCATTGTGGAGGATCTTAAGGATTTCTCCACGTCTTTCCGCGGTGTTCATAAGATTCCCTCCTCTCACACTGCATGAAGATTCTTCATGGAAATGTCAAGGATCGGTGCGGAATGTGTCAGTGCACCGCTGGAAACAAAATCAACGCCGATCTCACGGATCTTCTGGATATTTTCTTTTGTGATGTTTCCGGAACACTCTGTCTGTGCTCTTCCGTCGATCAGTTCAACTGCCTGTTTCATTACTTCCGGTGTCATGTTGTCGAGCATGATGATGTCTGCTCCTGCCTCTACTGCTTCTTTAACCTGATCCAGAGTCTCTACCTCGATCTCGATCTTGCGGACAAACGGTGCGTAAGCTTTTGCCATCTGAACGGCTTTTGTGACACTTCCTGCTGCTCCGATGTGGTTGTCTTTAAGAAGAACTCCATCAGAAAGATTATATCTGTGATTACAGCCGCCTCCGACTCTTACTGCGTATTTCTCAAATACACGGCAGTTTGGTGTGGTCTTACGGGTATCAAGAAGAGTTACATTGCTTCCCTCGAGAAGTTTTGCAACCTGTCTGGTGTAGGTCGCGATACCGCTCATTCTCTGAAGGTAGTTGAGTGCTACTCTCTCTCCGGAAAGGAGAACACGGATGTCACCTGTTACCGTTGCCATCAGATCACCTTTTTTGACTTCATCACCGTCTTTGCAGTGAAAATCGATCTCTGTTTTTTCGTCAAGGATTGTAAATACTCTTGCGTAAATGTCAAGACCTGCTACAACACCATCTTCTTTTGCGATAAGGTCTACGGTTCCCTTAGTTGCAGTCGGCATAACTGCGTTTGTGGAAACGTCCTCGCTTGTGATATCTTCCTGTAATGCCATGCGGATCAGCTGATCTGCCTGCATTTTCATTGTAATTTCGTTCATGTTCTTTTCATCCTTTCGATTTCATTCCATACCATTTTGTGATAGCCGTCGAGGATCGCGTCGCGGTCTTCGTACATGCTGGTATCTATTGTATTGACCGGGCATTTTTCCGGTTTTCCTGCAAATATAATATCATCTGCTGCCCTTCTTGCAAAGACCAGAGATTCCAGAAGTGAGTTACTTGCCAGTCGGTTCTTGCCGTGAACGCCGTTGCAGCTTGTCTCACCGCAGGCATAAAGCCCCTTCATGGAGGTGCGGCTTCCGAGGTCTGCCTGGATTCCTCCCATGAAGTAATGCTGTGCCGGAACTACCGGAATCGGCTCTTTGCGCGGGTCAAAGCCCTCTTCCATGCATCTGTGGAAAATATTCGGGAAGTGTTTCAGGATCGTTTCTTCGCCGAGAGGACGCATGTCTTCCCAGACAAATTCTGTGTCGTCTTTCTCCATCTGTGCGAAGATTGCCTGGCTTAAGAGGTCACGTGGCTGAAGTTCTTCTGTGAATCGCTGTCCGTTCTTATCGTACAGGAGTGCTCCCTCGCCTCTTACAGATTCGGAGATCAGGAAGCGTCTGCCTGGTTTGTGGGAATACAGGGTTGTCGGGTGGATCTGCACGTAATCCAGATGTTCGAGTACTACCTGATGTTTCATTGCAATTCCGAGACCGTCACCGGCGATGTGCGGGAAGTTGGTGGAGTTTTTGTAAAGTCCGCCGAGACCGCCGCAGGCAAGGACTACATATGGAGAGCGGACCGGATATACGTTATTCTTCTCATCCATGATAATAACACCGCCACAGATGTTGTCCTTTGCGATCAGATCGACCATGGTCATGTATTCGCAGATCTCGATGTTGTCCCTAGTCTGGGCTTCGCTCAAGAGTGTCTGAGTGATCTGTTTGCCTGTGACATCCTCGTAAAAAAGGATTCGTGGCTGTGAGTGTGCACCTTCTCTGGTGAATGCGAGTTCGCCATTTGCATCACGTTCGAAGGTGACATTGTGGCGGATGAGATCGCGGATGATGCTGTTGGAACTGCGGATCATGAGGTCTACGGCTTTTTTGTTGTTTTCGTAATGGCCTGCACGCATGGTGTCTTCAAAATAGTTGTCATAGTCTTCTTCTCCGCGGAGCATGCAGATTCCGCCCTGTGCAAGAAAGGAATCAGACTGGTCTGCCTGTTGTTTTGTGATCATCAGAACTTTCATCCTAGAAGGCAGATTCAGAGCGCAGTAAAGCCCTGCCGCTCCGGTTCCTACTATTATGGCGTCGTAATATTCATTCATTTCTTTATCCTCTTGCCGGATAATCCGGACTTTCCTTTTATCATTTCCGCCAGTATACCACCAGACATGATAGGTGTCAAGACACCTGTGTATATTGTTGTAAGGGTAGGGAGACGTTGCGGGGGAGAGGGAGTCAGTCAGGGATGCATCTGCAGGAGTCCCTCTCTCCCGCAACTCACACTATCCCCCCCCAGCCAATATAGCACCTCCCAAAGCGGACGCGGGATCCCACGAGCGCTTCGCTGCGTGGGACCCCGCTGAGAGTGGTGAATTGAGGATTAGCTAAATAACTGTTTTATCCGATGTCTACGGTAGATAAACCACCGCAATTAAAGAATGCGTATTCACCGATATGTTGTACACTGTCCGGTACTGTGATAGTTGTAAGATTTTCGCAGTTGCTGAAGGCGTAAGAGCCAATAAAAGTTATTCCTTCAGCTATTTCGATTTTTTTGATTTCCGGTTTTGCCTCATTCCACGGTACTGTTTCTGGAGTTGTCCAGTTGAGCATTTCTCCGGAACCAGTGATTTTGAGAGTACCATTTGTGTCCAGGTTCCAGAAAACGGTGTTTTCTTCGGTTCCGCAGGATTTTGCTTCTTCGTTTTGGGAAGAAAACTCATTTTCGTAAGATCCATCGGTAAATTCACTTTTATCCTCTGTGGACTCTTGTGCTATATCTTCTGTTTCGATGTCCACACTGGAGTCAAAATCTTCATCTTCTTCTCCTGCAATTTCTTCTGGTTCATCTACTTCTTCAGCAAGATTTTCCGTAGAATTTTCTGCAAAGTCTTCTTCTGTCACTTCTGCTTCATCGAACGAATCTGATATGTCCTCAGATGCACTTACCTTCTGCACACCGATTCCGTACCCTCCGGCTACAAGGGAGACAGCCAGCAGCAACGCTGCCAGCCCTTTTTTCTTCATTTTTGTCATAATCTTTTGCCTCCTGACTTATCGTGTCACTTTCACATTTCTGACTTTGCTCCATCTGGAATATACTTTCGTTGTTCCTGACTGTTTATAGGCTGCGATTCTGATGTAATAAGTTTTTCCTTTCTTTAACCCGGATAAAGTTGTTTTTGTTGTTCCGTATCTTCCGATGTATACCTTACCAACGCTACTGCGGAAACTACTGTCTGTGGAGTACTGTACCAGATAGCCTGTTGCATACCTATTGATGTTCCATGTGATGTATGCTCGTCCACCTGCCAGATTTGATGTTTTTGTGATAGCTGCAGCAGATGGCTTTACAGTGAGTCTAATTTTTCGAACAGCCGATTCATAGCGGGTGGTTGCCGCTGTTTTTATCGTAATTACGCATTTTCCTGAAAATCTGGCTGGAATAGTGATTTTGCCAATGCTGCTTACTTTTATTAATCGGTTGTCAGAAGTATAACTAATTTTTGCCTTATCATATACGCGCGCTCCAATACTTACTGTCTGTGCTTTTGTTGAAAAATTCCGGTTGATATCAGAAGTACTGATTACATTTTTGCCTTTTGCAACCTTTACTGTAAAAGCTGCTTTCCCGGCTTTATAGTTTGTACCTGCTGCTGCGTTTACCGTAATTGTAGTATTTCCCACTCCTGTAATCTTGATCTGACCTGATGCACTGACTGTAGCAACTCTCGTATTACTGGAAGACCAAGTCAGTTTTCCATCGGTCTTTTTGTCTTTCCATTCATTAACAAATGCCTGATTGCCATATTTCTTCGAAATAGAAGTGTTCTGAAATTTCAGAGTTGCTTCTGCCTGACTGATTACAAATTCTGTCTGGCAGTTTCCTTCATAACTTCCAGTTCCTGTTACTGTCACCAGTGCTTTTCCTGCATTTACATTATTTGCATAAGAAAGAGTGTAATCTTTTCCATTCTGAAGAACAGTATTTCCATCTGCCACAGTCACTTCCGGTGTCTGGGCAGTGCCATCATAAGTGATAACTGTCATATTTACGGAAACTTCGCATCGTGAAAGATCTCTTTTTGCAGGAAGTCCTGTTTCCGGGTCCCACGGACACCAGGTAATAGTTCCGCCATAGTTCTGAAGTTTCTCAAGCGTCCAGGTAACATCATTATATGGATAATAAACAATTGCTTTTACATTTCGGAAAATTTCATTTCCAATCTCCGGGCAGTTTCCATAGAAGTATACATTTCGGAGATTTTTGCAGTCTGCAAATGCCTGATCGCCGATTTTTGTTACAGTTTCTCTGATGTTTACATTTACAAGGTTTGCACAACTGCTGAACGCATTCGGTTCAATCACTACCGGTGCTTCTTCCAGTGCCTGTCTGATCTCAAAGTCAGCTGTAATTTCTCCTCGATAGCTGCTGTCATCCATCGCCATTGCTGTGACAGATGCAGTTCCAGGGGCAGTGTTGTTTTTGTAAATAAGTACATAATCTGTTCCTTCTGTAAGGACTGTACCATCATAAACAACTGTCACACCTGGTTTCTTTTCTGTTCCATCATAGACATAAGCAGTCTCGGAAAGCTGAATGCTGCACGCCTCCAGAGAAATTTTTTCTTTCGGGATTTCTCTGGTTTCTTTGTGAGTATTGTCCCTTATACATACACGTTCTTCCAGACCTGTTTCCATTGCTGTTGCCGGTTTCACTACTGTCCAGTCGCCATAATTATGACCCAGAGCTGCGATTTCTGTACCTTTTGAAAGTTCCGCATTGCAGCCGGTGCAGTATTCATCTCCGGAATAACCTTTTTCTGTACAGGTTGCTGCTTTTTTGTTTCTGATTTCTGTTTTACCGATATGATTGTTTAAATCTTTTTCTCCATATTCCTGTCCACATACTTCGCAGACTGCTTTGGAGATACATGTCGCTGTTCCGCCTTTGTGTCCGTTTTTGTCGCACTCGGAGCGGCTGTCAACGCTTACTGTTCCGGCTGTGAATTTCGCTGTGACTGCGTTTCCTCTTTCATCTGAAAGATTGCTTGCTTTGCCGTCTTTTACTGTAACTGCGATCTGTCCGCTCTTTGCATTGCCTGAAACAGTTACATTTAAGGTCAGGAGAAGTCCGTTCGTGCTAATATTATCTCCGGTGTACCAGGTGCAGTTATTTCCATATGCTGAGAAACTTCCTCCTGAAAGAATTGTACCCGGTTTTATGGAATTCAATCTGTATCCTTCCGGCATATTCACAGTTAAGGCAAAACCTGCCAGACCTGTGTTTCCACGGAGATATACTGGAATATCTACAGTTGATCCCGGTTCTACAGTGGCGTTTTCTACAGAAATCTGCATTTCTTCTGTCTTTGCCTGTGCTGCTGCTTCAAGTGTTTCTGTTTCCATTGTACCTGCTGATAATGCCGCAGCCTCGGAAAGAAGGCTTTCTTTTCCAAGAACCACTCTGTTCAGAATGACAACGTCTGCAATAGTAATATCTCCATCGCCATTCAGGTCTGCAAGCATCTGCTGTTCGTTTGTGAGTGTTTCCTTGCCAAGTACATGGCGATTGAGGAGAACGACATCTGCAATGGTAATGTCTTCATCACCATTCAAATCGCCTGTCATTCCTTTTGTAACCTCGATCTGTCCGGCAATGTAGTTTGCGTTAATAAAAGTTCCTTTTTCATCTACCAGATTTTTCTTGCCATCATGAAGTGCAACGCTGACCGGATAGTTACCTGCTTCTGTATCTTTGTTTACAGTGAAAGTAAGCTGCATCAATGTGCCGTCACCGGTAACATTGTCAGCAGTGTACCAGTTTACTACATTTTTGTTGGTAGAAATCTGTCCATTTCCTGCCAGAAGCTTACCAGCCGAGACAGATTTCAAAGTCATTGCTGTCTGATCATAGTTGATATCATAGGAATATCCGGCGATGCCTGTATTCTTTGAAATGTCTACGTTTACTGCAACTTCCTTTCCTGCCATTGCTTTGCTGTTGGAAATGGTGATAGTTGGGGCGTTTTCGTCCACAGGAATCTTCGGAATGGAAGTTCCTTTGGAAATTAACTGATTGCAGTCTGTGCAGTAAGTGTCTCCGGTGTAGCCTTCTGTGTCGGTTGTTGCTGGTTTTGCGTTGCGGAGTTCTGTGTACTGATGTCCGGTTGCAGGGATTTCTTCGGTTTTGGTAGTATTGCAGACTGTACAAGTGTAGGTCTTAATTCCCTTTTGTATACAGGTTGTTTCTGTCGTAATTGAACCAGTGTCCCAGGTATGCGGTTTCTTCGCAATTGCTTCACCTCGTCGTAACATCATATTACACTCTTTGCAATACAAATCTCCAGTATAACCTGCTTTTGCACAAGTTGCAGTTTTACTATTTCGATATTCCACATTTCTGTGCCCCGTATCTGGAATATTCTCTGTCTTTTTCGTTTTGCAAACTGTACATGTATATGTCTTAATTCCCTTTACTGTACAAGTTGCTTCTCTTATTATTACACCAGAGTCCCAGATATGGTTTTTCTTTGCAATTGCTTTACCAGAAGACAACTTTGTGTCACAATCTTTACAGCAGATATCTCCTGTATAGCCCTCTTCCGCACAAGTGGCTGATTTTACGTTGCGGATTTCTGTATGCTGATGCCCAGTTGCTGGAATTTCTTCCTCGTAGCTGTCATCATTATCTTTACAAACATAAAGCTTAATACCAGATTCTGTACAGGTAGCTGGTTTCTTTATGCTAGATGTATAATCATGTTGATGTTTCTTTCCTAATTCTACTGCTGGTGCCGCATAAGCTGCCTCATTTCCAGCCTCATCATAGACATATATATGAGAAATATAAGTTCCAGTTTTATTCTCATGATCAGACTTTTTAATTACACAACTAGCAGTATCCCCATTTATACTTCCCTGATGCCATATCGGATCTGTACTATTCCCAATTGAAGGCCATGTTGGAAAAAACACTGATGCTACTTTAACATTATCCGATACTTTACAGGTAACTGTATATGAATCCTCTGTTATATTTATTATTTTCACATCACTAATAGTCGGTTTTTTTATATCTTTATATGTAAAATTTATATTTTTAATATGATATGGTGTTGTTCCATGGTAACCATAAATATCCAAAGAATTGATACCATTTTTCATATATGTTTCTGGAATAAATGCATTAAATCCTTTTCCATTCGGCACATCGGATCTATCAAATAATGGCAGATCAAACGATATTCCATTGCACCAACCTGTTACATTTGTAATTCCGTTCGGAATAACTACCCAACCAGCAACATAGACTTTATCGGTATAACTTGCATTTGCAGCCGGATAATCCAAGCAACTGTTAAATACAACTAATTGAACTTCTGGTGCTGCCGAAGCTACACTATTTCCAGCCGCATCATATATATATATATATATGTGAGAAATATATATTCCTATTTTGTTTCCATGATCACTTCTTTTTATTACGCAGCTGGCCACATTGCCACTAATTGTTCCTTCATGCCATATAGGATTCCCACTATCATCTGCCGATGGCCATGTTGGAAATAAAGCTTTCGTAACATTTCCCGTTATATTACAAGAAACTGTATATGAATCCGAAGTAACATTCGATACCTTCACATTGCTTATGGATAGTGGCTGATTATCGCCAGCATTATAATACTGCTGCACTCCATTTATCTTGCATCCTTTTGTAGCATATGTAACATTCCCTCCAACTTCCCCTGCTGATGATAACGTCATAGAAACTATATTCATTCCCCGTGCAGGATCTAATGTCAAATAATTGCCAGACTCTTTACCAATTACAATTATTGCATGCATAACCGAAGACGAGCCATAATGAATGACTACTGGGGAATACTGCCCTCTCCCATTGTCATTTATGAAATTTGTCAGCATAGAATTAATTGTATTGACCGCTGCACTCCCTGAAGGATTTCCCGATCCTGACACTACACGAATTCCATCTATTTCATATGTTCCAGAAATCCCATTTCCATATCCCGTATGCCATTTTCCCAATGCATATTCTCCATGACATAAATATTCTGGTGAAATATCCTTTCCTACATATGAAAGTGCCATAGACTGTGAAGCATATCCACATTCCCCATTCGCTTTTGATGCATATGCTCCCCACCCATTAGCCGAAGCAGTACTTGTGCTTTGCGAAACATATCTTATTGTTCCTCTTGTTACTCCACCAGAATACGCATGATACGATGGTGTTGCAGCAAATACTTGTTGAGTAACCATAAACATTAAACATAATAGTATCCCACTTAAACATAACCATACTCTTGTATGCTTTCTTTGTTTCATAATTTCCCTCCTGTTTCATAATTCAGACATTAAGAAACAGCTATGATATACTTAAATCAAGACGGAAATCCATTAAAAAAGCATGAAAAACAGAGAATTTTCTGCATTTTCATGCTGCTACTCAGATGTACCAAAATGTCTACTATTTGACACACTTCCACCAAGCGTTTTTCTGTATTTCCGGTAGAAAGTCGAATGACTTACTCCCAGTAATTCTGCTGCCTGTCTGGTTGACAGTTCCCCTTGTTTGCATCTCCTGCAAATTTTGCTAAATTCATCTGGCATTTCTTTTTCAGGTCTGCCGAGTTTTTTCCCTTTTCGCCTGGCTGCTGCAATTCCTTCTGCCTGTCGCTGGCAGATAAATTCCCGTTCCATCTGGGCTACGTAGGCAAAAATCTGCAGTACCAGATCGGCAATCAGCGTACCTGTGAGATTTCCTGTTTTTTGTCTTGTATCCAGAAGTTCCATATCCAACACCATGATATCTGCCTTTATCTCTTTGGTAATATACTGCCACTGAGATAAAATATCATTATAGTTACGTCCCAGACGGTCAATGCTTTTCACAATCAATAAGTCACCTTCTTTTAACTTTCTGAGCAATTTCTGATATTCCGGACGCTCAAAGTCTTTTCCTGACTGGTAATCACAGTAAATATTTTTTTTCAGAATATGATATGGCTCCAGCGCCAGGATCTGTCGATCCACATTCTGCTCTTTTGTTGAAACTCTGATATATGCATATTTTCTCATTTATTGTCCTCCTGCATTATTCGTTTTTATAATACAGTAGACATTTGTACATCCTTATTACCTATACATAGGTAATAAGGCAAGTTTAGTCTTTTTTATTCACAAAGTCAACTACGCAAAGGTAAGTTTATTTATACACTCTGTTATGATTATTTAAACTTTGTAAAGGTAATACTTAAATTGCAGGTGACTTTATGACTTATTCTGAGATTTATGCCATGCGTATCCGAAATTTATGTCGTGAAAGAAATATTACAATAAACAAGCTTGCCACATTATCTGGATTACGACAGTCCACAATAGATAACATTTTACGTGGTACAAGTAAAAATCCGAAAGTTCGTACTCTCCATAAAATTGCAACTGTTTTCGGAATGACCTTAAGCGAATTTCTTGATTTTCAGGAGCTCAATGATTACTCCATTGATGATGAAGAGGACGAATAATATGATTTATCAAAAAAGCTGGTCAGATTTCACGTCTAACCAGCTTCATAAACATATGATTTACTTTTTCTTTACTACACCTCAATCCTCATCCAATATTTCCTTCAGTTCACGAATTTCATAACCTGTATACTGCGCTATCTTCTCAAATGACTCTCCTGCATTAAACATCTGACGTACTATTTCTTTTTTTCCAATATCATAGCCGCTTCCATAACCTGTGTCATATCCTGTATTATATCCTGCCTCATACTCTGCCTTCCGGAGTTTCTTTTCTTCCTCTTCTTTGTCATATTCGAATATACTCATCGCGATAACCTCCGATTTATGCTTTCGAAGGAATTCTGCAAGGATTCCATTTTGAATACAATCGTTTACTGCCTGTTCTACGGCAGTGTTCAGTTCAGTGGTCCTTGCGTATTCCCGCACTTTTGTTACGTATTGTGCATATTCTCTCAGTGTATGACACTGTTCCATCAGATCTTTATTATGTCCTTCGTTGATATTCAGCGTCAGTACCTTCAGTTCCAGTTTTGGATCTGTGGTTGGTGTTTCGTAGGCTTCTGACAGAGTATTTTCCCATCTGTCGGCTTTTTTCTCCGTCCCGTTGTAAAACACGATGAAATTCGGTGCCGGGATTTTTTGCTGTGTTGACGAATACAGAGATTTATGATCTCCCAATTTCTGGTACTCACTTGATATGTAAAATAAATCTCTTAACGGCATGTTGGGGTTATAGGTTGACTGGTGCTCATACAAAAATAAATTTGTATCAATAATAAACGCCAGGTCATTCTTCATTCCCATATAAATCGCATTCTCAAGTGTCACAATCTCCAGATCATCTGCATTCTCATACGCTGTTCCATTAATTGCATTATACAGAGATAACAGATTCTTACGATCCGAAAACAGCATCCGGAACACCGTATCTTTGTACTTCCTGTTCGCTGTCAGTGTAATTTCCGTTTTTCTGATCTTCTTTGCAGTTACTTTCCGGTTCTTTCTTTTTGCCATAAGCAGTACCTCCTGTTATACACAGGAATTCAAGAATGTATCGTGCTATTTTCATCACCACTTCGAACCCCTGCTTTCTGAATTTAATTGGATTTAAAAGCATGGATTTCTGAAATGATTTTAGAAAATAAATAGACGGCAAAAATGCCCTGAACTTTTGAGAAATATGCTTTGTTTTATATTAGCATCCTTTTCGTCTTCAGTGAATCAACAACTCTATCCTCACACGACTGAAGTCGCGTGCTTCCGGACGCTTTAGGCGTCAGACTAAATATCGGCGGATACGCCTGTAACTTAGGTGTGCAGTCATGCACATTTCCCGTGCCGGATACGGCAGGTTCCCACATGACAGGTAGTCCGCTGTATATCTGCCTGCG
>ERZ824473.1485-NODE-1485-length-32984-cov-5.540344_pt1 | contig 32984 bp, 33 predicted proteins | sample MGYA00519874_ERZ824473 | MGnify/ENA primary metagenome ERZ824473 (study PRJEB31778, sample SAMEA3449151) | human gut metagenome | biome: human gut; feature: human-associated habitat; material: faeces | place: United Kingdom | collected 2010/2012 ... | reverse complement strand
ATAAACGCTGAAAGCATCTAAGTGTGAAGCCCACCCTAAGATAAGATATCCCATACCGTAAGGTAGTAAGATTCCACGTAGACTATGTGGTTGATAGGTTGGAGGTGTAAGTGCAGCAATGCATTAAGCTGACCAATACTAATAAATCGAGGGCTTAACCACAAAACGTTAAGTAAAGAAGTAATCGGAACGAAAGATCCTAAAACAAATTCATCTATGTATTTTTGAGTGTGCTTTAATTATAATATTTAAGAAACTCAAAACAATTAAATATGAATAAAACCAAAAAAATTGGAAAAAATATAAAAAAGTACTTGCAAAAATGATTTATATATAGTATAATTCAAAAGTACAAAAAATAAGTTATCAATTTTCTGGTAATGATGACACTTAGGGTAATACCTGTTCCCATCCCGAACACAGAAGTCAAGCCTAAATGTGCCGAAAATACTTGCGGGTTACCTTGCTGGAAAGATAGGTTGTTGCCAGATTTTATATATTCCTCTTTAGCTCAGTTGGTAGAGCGCTCGGCTGTCGAGCAAGTCGCAAGACTAAAAAGTTAGCAGCTCTATAAGGAAACTTATAGATGAAAAGGTGGCTAAGTCGGTGAAACTCTTAACAGGTAATGCTGAAGACAATACCGAGCAAGGCGAAAGCTATGTGTAGAGACTTTACACCACCTACCTAAATCGCAAGACATGGTAAAGAGAAAGTCCAGACTACAAATTATATTTTAAATATAATGCTAATGAAAATTAGTGTGGTGCAGTAACCGATAGGTCGTTGGTTCGAGTCCAACAAGAGGAGCCAATAAATAAAAAGCTTTGTAAAGTAACATTTACAAAGCTTTTTTGCTATTCATAAAAATCAATGAATACTCGCATTATACAAAAACTAAAGATAAAAGTCAATATCAAAATAGAAAATGAAAATTAAAATCAATAATTTAACTATGTTCGCTATTAAAATATATTAATTTATTATATAATTAACATATTAGGGATGTCATGGAAAGAGTATAAATCAGAAGCATTAAAATGTATGCTAGTATGTTCAAATTGGCATAAAGAAATACATTATAAAATGGGATACATAAATAAAAAAGGAGGACTATATGAAAATAGGAATTGATATAGATGGAGTACTTACAAATATTATAAGATATGCATGTGATTATGGAAGTAAATATTTCTTTGAAAAGTATGGAAAATTAGATATAAATATCAATGCTTGGTCATTAAAAGATATGTTTAATGTAACTGATGAAGAAGACAAAGAATGTTGGCTATCATTAGTAAAAGACTATTCAATAAATGAACCTGCGAGACCTTTTGCAGTTGAAATAATAGAAAAAATAAAAAATGAAAACAACGAAATTTACATTATAACAGCAAGAGGCGCAAGTAGTTGGGACGACAAAGATGGAGAAATGAAAAATATTTTAATAGAATGGCTTAATAAAAATAATATAAAGTATAATAAATTAATAGTTAGTAAAAATAAGTTAGAAATATGCAAGCAATATGATATTAAAATTATGATTGAAGACAAAACAGAAAATATTAATAGTATATCAAAAGAATTGCCAGTTATTTGTTTTGATGAAAATCATAATAAACATTTAAATGGAAAAAACATTTATAGAGCATATAGTTGGTATGATGTTTATTATAAATATTTAATGATTAAGGAGAAAATATACAATGAAAAAAATTAAAGATTACCCAAGACCACAATTAGTAAGAAATAAATGGAAAAATCTAAATGGAAAATGGAATTTTATCTTTGACGATGAAAATATAGGAGAAGAAAAACAATATTTTAAGAACTTTCCAGACTCAAAAGAAATACTTGTTCCATTTACATATGAAACTAAAATGAGTGGAATTAATGATGAAACTGTTCATGAAAACATATGGTATTCTAATAATGTTAAATTAATAGTAAATGAAAATAAAAGAACAATATTGCATTTTGAAGGAAGCGATTTTGTTACTAAATTATGGATAAATGGAAAATTTGTAGGAAAAAACATAGGAGGATATCATAGATTTTCTTTTGATATTAATAAATATATAATTAATGGAGAAAACAACATTACAATTAAAGTAGAAGATTCTTTACAAAAAAGTCAACCAAGAGGCAAACAAAGATATAAAGATGAAAGTTTTAAATGTTGGTATATTCAAACAACTGGTATATGGAAAACAATATGGATTGAAACGGTTCCTAAAAATTATATAATATCTGTTAAAAATACGCCAAACTTTGATGAAAAAAATATTAATATAGAAATAGATACAAATATTAGCCTAAAAGAGATTGAAAACTATGAAATTGAAACAGAAATAAAATATGGTAATGAAACAATAAACGTCGAAAAAAATAAATTAGAAGACAGCATATTCAAATATAAAATGAATATTTGTAATGAGCAAAATAATCATAAAATTAAAGAATGGTCGCCTGAACATCCATATTTATACGATATAAACTATAGATTATATAAAAATAATGTGTTAATAGATGAAGTATCATCATATTTTGGAGTTAGAAAAATATCAATAGAAAACTCAAAAATATTATTAAATAATAAGGAATTATATTTAAAAATGATTTTAGATCAAGGTTATTGGGCAGATTCACATTTAACACCACCAAATGAAGACGCAATAATAAAAGATATAGAACTAGTAAAAAAATATGGATATAATGGAATAAGAAAACACCAAAAGGTAGAAGACGAAAGATTTTTATATTACTGTGACATAAATGGTATATTAGTTTGGAGTGAAATGGCTAATTGTTATGATTTTAACAATAAATCAGTAGAATATTTTATGGACGAATGGATTAAAGTAGTAAAACAAAATTATAATCATCCATCAATAATTACATGGGTACCTATTAACGAATCATGGGGAATTCATGAAGTATCAGAAAATATAGAACAACAAAATTTTGCAAATAGCGTATACTATATTACTAAAGCACTTGATAAAACTAGACCAGTTATATCAAATGATGGATGGGAACATACAATATCAGATATAATAACTATTCATGATTATAAACAAGAAGCTGACATATTATATAATGAATATAATGATAAAGAATTAGCCGTATTAAATAATAAGAAACCATATAATACAATTCATAAATTATTTAGTGGTAACTATAAATATAATGGACAACCTATTATAATGAGTGAATATGGTGGGATTGCACTAAATTCAAACAAAGGTTGGGGGTATGGAAAACAAGTAGTAGATGAAAAAGAGTTTATAAAAAGGTTTGAAAGTTTAACTGATGCAATTTTAAATACACACTATATAACAGGATATTGTTATACACAACTAACGGATGTTCAACAAGAAATAAATGGGTTAGTTGATGAAAATAGAAAAGAAAAGTTTAGTGATGAAATTATTCATAAAATAAAAAGCATAAATAAAGAGGAAAAAAATGTATAATATTTACGAAGAATTAAATAAAATAACTGAATACATAGAAAAACATATATTAGAAAAAATAACAATTACAGAACTAGCACATCTAGTAGGGCTAAATGGAAATACATTAAAAAGTATATTTAGTTGTCTAACAGGAATAACAATAAACGAATATATAAGACTACGTAGATTAAGTATTTCTGTTACAGATGTATTAAATGGAGAAAATATAACAAATGTCTCATATAAATATCTATACAATTCTCCATCAAGTTATAATAGGGCATTTAAAAAATTTGAAGGAATCACACCAAAAGACCTAAAAAAATCTAAAAATGAACTAAAACTATTTAATAAAATAACATTCAAAGAAGATATAAAAAATTATAATATAAATTATCAAATATACAAAAATAGAGAATTTAAGTTATATTATATTTCAAAAAAAGTCGACTATAACAATAGAAACAAAGAAATACCAGAATTTTGGAAAGAAGTAAAACAAAAATATCCGGAGTTTATCAAAAATAAAAGATATGGATTTTTAGAAAGATGTAATAACGAAACATACTATTATTGTTTACTAGAAAATGAATTTGATAACTCTAATATTAAAAATATAAAAAAATGCAATTATTTTGCTATTAAAGCGACAAGCTTTGAATCAAAAGACATAATAGAAAACATAAATAAAGGAATAAAAGAATATATAAAATCATTAAATTATCGATTATTAAAATTACCAATTATAGAAGTATATTATAAAGATTTTGTAGAAATATTACTACCAATAACTTGATATTTTTAGATACTAAAATATCAAGTTTTTTTGTGTTTTTTTTGAGATAATTTGTTAAAGAAATATAATAACATAAAAAGGAGAGAAACAAATTATTATGAGCAAAAGCAAAAATATTATTAAAAATTATTATAATTTAATAGAAAGGGATAAAGATAAGCTAATACCATATTATTTTATTTATTTTATTAATATCATTATAGAATTAATCATTCCAACATATGTAGCAAAAATAACAGAATCATTAACAAATTCACTGATTATAGTGGCAATTGCTAGTATTATAAATTATTCTATTTTAAAAATATTGAATAACTTGTTAGGATATGCTGATAAATATATATACCAAAGATTTTTTAGAGATAATTATATAACAATCTATCAAAAAATTGTAAAAAAGATATATAATTTTGATGAAGAGTATAAAAAGAAAATATCAACAGGCAAAATTATAAATAGTTTGACAAGTGATATTATAAATACTGGAGAAATGGCAGATAATATTTTAAAAGTTATACTAAATATTTTAAAAAGTATAATAGTAATATTTTATTTTTTTAGAATTAATATATTTTTAGCATTAATTATAATTGGAGTAGATTTAATTTATATTATAAGAAGTAATTATTTAAATAACAAGAGTATTAAATATTCAAAAGAGCAAAGAAAAGAAAACGACAAATTAATTGGATTAGTAAATCAAACATTATTAGGACTAAAAGATATTCAAACTTTAAATATTACAAATACAATGGATGATAAATACAATTACATATATAAAGATTGGAAAAATGCATATGATAATAGAAAAAAATACGAGAGATATAGACAAAATATTTTAAAATGCTTTTTAATTATAATTAAATCAATAGTTTATTTTACATGTGTATATTTAATGATAAATAATAAAATTACTATAGGTATAATGTTAATAATAATTTCATATTTTGACTCTTTATTTTCAGCAAGTGAAAATATTATGGATGCAGGCCAGTCAATAAAAGACCAAAATATATCAGTAAATAGAATAAAAGAAATATTAGAGTACAATACTATAAAAGAAAAAAATTTAAAAGAAATAAAAAATGTAAAAGGAATGGTTGAATTTAAAAATGTAGATTTTTCATATAGTAATGAAAAATTATTAGAAAATTTAAATTTTGTTATTAAACCAAATAGAATAACAGCAATAACCGGAACAAATGGAACTGGAAAAACAACAATTGTAGATTTAATATTAAGATTACATTCACCAACAAAAGGAGAAATTTTGCTTGATAATATTAATGTCAAAGAAATTGATAAAAATTCATACCTAAAAGAAATATCAGTATTAAATCAAGAATCATATTTATTTAATTTAAGCATAAGAGAAAACTTTAATTTAATAGAAAGAGATATAAAAAAGCAAGAAGAAATGTGTAAATTAACAGGAATAGATAAATTTATAAAAACATTACCAAAAGGATATGATACAATTATAGATGAAAATTCTCATAATATATCTGGTGGTCAAAAAAGACTACTTTCTTTAACAAGAACATTACTTAAAGATGCTAAAATATTAATATTTGATGAAGCTACATCTTCTTTAGACACAGATAAGATTCAAAATGTTATAAATGTTTTGAATGAACTAAAGAAAAATCATACAGTTATTGTAATAACTCATAAAGAAGAAATAGAGAATATAGCAGATGAGGTAATTACAATAAATGATGGAAAAGTTAAAATAAAAAACCTCGGGTATCCGATATAACGATAAAAAATTATTGATAAATTAATATAATTATGATATTATTTTTAAAAATTAATATGAAAGTGAGAAAATGTATGACAGAAAAAGAAAAAAGAGATAAACAAGAATTATATAATGCAAATTATGATAATGAAATAATTGAAGAAATGAAAAAAGCAAAGGATTTATGTTATGAATATAATAATATAAAACCATCAGAAAGAGAACTACGAGAAAAAATGATAAAGAAAATATTTAAAAAAACAGGAAAGAACATTTTTGTAGAATCTAATTTCAACTGTGATTATGGATATAATATTGAAGTAGGAGAAAACTTCTATATGAACCATAATTGTGTCATATTAGATGGAGCAAAAGTAGAATTTGGAGATAATGTATTTGTTGCGCCAAACTGCGGATTTTATACAGCAGGTCATCCAATAGATATAGAATTAAGAAATAAAGGTTTAGAATATGCAAAACCAATAAAAGTAGGAAATAATGTATGGATAGGTGGGAATGTAGTGGTTCTTCCAGGGGTAACAATCGGAGACAATGTAACAATAGGTGCAGGTAGTGTTGTAAATAAAGATATTGAATCAAACAGTATTGCGGTTGGTAATCCATGTAAGGTTATAAAAAAGATAAATTAACTCTGCAAAATAATTTGGTATGATAAATATAGAAAAGGAGAAATATAAATGAGCGATATTATAAAAATTACTAAACCAATAATTATAAAATATGAAGAAAGAGAAACAAAACTTTCAAAAGATATAAAAGAAAAGATAGAAATATTTTGGAAAAAAGCAGTAGAAGAAAATCCTAATTTATATAATGGACAAGATTATACTATAGAGAAAATTGAAGAAAACGAAAATGAAATAAAAATGATAGCAACCAAGACTAATTATGCACATTACTTATATGACGAAAGAGTTGGAATAAAGGATAAAGAATACAAATGTAATGTACCATGGGGAGGAATAATTCTAGAAACTAAAGACAATTATTTAGTATTAGGAGAAATGGATGAAAAAACATCAGTTCCACATTGTCTACAAATCCCAGGTGGAGGAATAGACAAAAAAGATATTTGCAATGGAATAATTAATGTAAGTCAAACTATAAAAAGAGAATTAGAAGAGGAAATAAACTTAAACTTAGACGATATCAATTATGAAATAAAATATATAGAAATTCCTGATGAAAAAAGACATGCATATGGATTTATAGCTATAGGTAAGTTAGAAATGACTAAAGAAGAATTACAGAAACATTTTGAAGAATATAAAAAATTCCTAATTCAAAATAATTTAGAAGTTGAATTTAATAAATTAATATTTTTACATAAAAGTAATGCAATTGAGGAATTTAAAACGCTAAAAAATCCTAAAAGACCATATTTTAGTAATTTAATTAATGAAATAGTTAGAGGGGATGAAAAAATGATTAAAAATATTGTATTTGATTTAGGAAATGTACTGATGGAATTTAATCCACTAGAATATTTAGAAAAATTTAAATTTGACGAAAAAATAAAAAAATCATTATACAAAATTATATTCAAAAGTAATGATTGGATAGAATATGATAGAGGAATATATAGACACAACACAGATTTAATAAAAAAACTTGTAAAAGAAAATCCTGATTTAGAGAATGAAATAAAATTAGTATTACAAAAAGACTGGGTGAAAATGAATACAATAAAGAGTGATACAGTAGAATTCTTAAAAAAATTAAAAAAACAAGGATTCAAAATATATATTTTATCTAATCTTTCAGAAGATACATATAAATTTGTATCACAATTTAATTTTTTTAATTTTGTAGATGGAGGAATATATTCATATGAATTGCACATCTGCAAGCCTGACAAAGAAATCTATAAAAAGCTATTAGAAAAATATAATTTAGAAGCAAAGGAAACAATATTTATAGATGATATTTTTGATAATATTAAAAGTGCAAATGAACTTGGTATAAATGCAATTCAATTTACAACATTAGATGAGGTAAGACAAAAAGTAAATTTATTAATTTAATTTTTTATTAAAATGATAAGGTGATAAAATGGATAAAAAAATAAAAATAAGAAAAGTAGAAGAAAATGATGCCAAAAAATGGTACAAGTTTGTAAACAAAGTATGGAGAGATGCATACAAAAATATTTTTCCAGAAGAGGTATTTTTAGAAAAAGAAAAGAATACAGAAGAAAAAGAAAAACATTTTAATGAAAACATATATAACAGCAATGATAAAATTGCGCTTGTAGCAGAAAACGAAGATAGAATTATTGGAATAATGTTTGGAGTTATTAAATCTAACTATGAATATTTTAATTCAGAGTATGCCGATTTAGTTGGATTATATATTGATCCTAATTTTCAGAGAAAAGGAATAGGTAGTACTTTTAAGAAAATGTTTGAAAAGTGGGCAAAGAAAAATGGAGCAAAAAAATATGTTATTGGAGTTTTAAAAGACAATAAAAAGGCAAGGAATATATATGAATTATGGGGTGGCAAATTATCAACTTATGAACAGAAAATTTGCAAATTAGGAAAAGAATATAAGGAAGTATTTTATACTTTTGATTTATAATTAATATTAGAATAATGCAACAATAATGTTAGTAATAAAGAAGAGAGGGCATATATGAAAAAAGAAGAAATCAAAATAACATCAGAAGTTGACGAACTAGAAATAGACTGTCTACTAATACAACCAGAAGGTGAAATAAAAGGAGTAGTGCAACTTGCACACGGAATGAACGAGCACAAAGAAAGATATATAGACTTTATGAAATATCTAGCAGAAAACGGTTATGCAAGCTTTATAAATGACCACAGAGGACATGGAAAAAGTCTAAAAAACAAAGAAGACATAGGATATTTTTATGAAAATGAAGCAGAAGCAGTAATAGAAGATTTATATCAAATAACAAGATATCTAAAAGAAAAATTCAACGGTAAAAAAATCATACTATTTGGGCACAGCATGGGTTCAATGATAGTAAGAAAATACATTGCCAAATATGATAACAAAATAGATGGACTAATAGTATGTGGTTCACCAAGCAAAAACGTAAATGCAAAACTAGGACTAGCAATAGTAAAAACAATGGAAATATTTAAAGGTGAAAAATACCGTAGTAAATTTGTCAAAAATTTAATGTTCAATGGATATGACAAAGACGACAAATTAAAAAACAGTTGGATTTGCAATAATAGAGAAATAGTAGAAAAATATAATGCAGACGAACTATGTCAATATGATTACACATTAAACGGATTTGAAAATATAATCAGGTTAATGATAGATATTTATAACCCTAAAATATATAGAAAAAATAATTTAAAACTACCAATATACTTTATAGCAGGAAGTGACGATCCTGTAATATCATCAATAAAGGCATGGTATAAGGCTCAAACATTTTTGAAAGATTTAGGTTATACAAATATCAGCAGTGATTTATATGAAAACATGAGTCATGAAATTTTAAATGAATTAGAAAATAAAAAGGTATATGAAGATATATTAAATTGGATTATTGAAAAACAAGAGTAAAAGAACATCCAAAAGAAAAAAGGAGTAAATATGTCAGAATTAACAAAAAAAGCACTAGCAGTATCTTTAAAAAAATTACTTTCAAAAAAAGAACTATCAAAAATAACAATATCAAATATAACAGACGAATGTGGAGTAAACAGACAAACATTTTATTACCATTTTAAAGATATATATGACTTATTAGAATGGATATATAAAAACGAGGTTATAGACGAAATTGACAATAAAGATGAAGAATGGCAACAACGTTTTTTGTATATTTTTAAATATGTATTAAAAAACAAAGAATTTGTAAAAAACACATATAACTCAATAAGTAGAGAATATTTATTAAGATTTATTTATATGCAGACAAATAAATTATTAATTGATTTTATTGACAAAGAGTCTGAAGGAATGAATATAAAAGTAGAAGATAAAAAATTTATGGCCGATTTTTATAAATATGGTTTTGTTGGAATTTTACAAGAATGGATAGAAGACGGCATGAAAGAAGAACCAGAAATAATAATAAAAAAACTAAACAATATTATTGAAGGTGATTTCAAAAAAGCATTAGAGAAAATGCAAAAATAAAATTTATACAAATACATAAAATTGTCTAAAAATTATACATATTTAAATACTTGTATATTGAAAATTTAAAAAGATTGTTTTTATAATATTTCGATAACAAAGGAGGAATAAAATATGTATTATAGTAATGGAAATTATGAAGCATTTGCACATCCTAGAAAACCAGAGGGAGTAGACAACAAATCAGCATACTTAGTAGGAGCAGGACTTGCATCACTTGCAGCAGCATGTTTTTTAGTAAGAGATGGACAAATGAAAGGTGAGAACATTCACATATTGGAAGAAGCAAAATTACCAGGAGGAGCATGTGACGGAATTGAAGATGCACAAAAAGGATTTATAATCCGTGGTGGAAGAGAAATGGAAAACCATTTTGAATGTTTATGGGATTTATTCCGTTCAATACCATCATTAGAAACAGAAGGAGCATCAGTATTAGATGAATATTATTGGCTTAACAAAAAAGATTCAAATTATTCATTAATGAGAGCAACAGTAAAAAGAGGTCAAGATGCGCACACAGATGGAAAATTTACACTATCTGAAAAAGCATCAATGGAAATAATAAAATTATTTATGACAAAAGACGAAGATTTATACGATAAAAAAATAACAGATGTATTTACAGACGAATTCTTCAAATCAAATTTCTGGTTATATTGGAGAACAATGTTTGCATTTGAAGATTGGCACAGTGCACTAGAAATGAAACTATATATTCAAAGATTTATACATCACATTGGTGGATTACCAGACTTTTCAGCATTGAAATTCACAAAATACAATCAATATGAATCATTAATAATGCCAATGGTAAAATACCTAGAAAGCCATGGAGTTCAATTCCAATATGATACAAAAGTTACAAATGTATTATTTGATATTGATGGTAAAAAGAAAACAGCAAAACAAATAATATGCATTCATAACGGAGAAGAAGAAACAATCAATTTAACAGTAAATGATTTAGTATTTGTAACAAATGGAAGCTGCACAGAAAGAGCAATGCTTGGAGACCAAAATACAGCACCAGACTTAACTATACAAAATGGTGAAGGTGCATGTTGGGACTTATGGAGAAAAATTGCAAGACAAAGCCAAGACTTTGGACATCCAGACAAATTCTGTTCAGATATTTCCAAAACAAACTGGGAATCTGCAACAGTTACAACATTAGACGACAAAATCCCACCATATATAGAAAAAATCTGTAAAAGAGATCCATTTAGTGGTAGAGTTGTAACAGGTGGAATAGTTTCAGTAAAAGACTCAAATTGGTTAATGAGCTGGACAATAAATAGACAACCACACTTCAAAAATCAACCTAAAGACCAGCTTGTAGTATGGGTATATGGATTATTTACAAACAAACCAGGAAACTATATAAAAAAACCAATGAGAGAATGTACAGGAAAAGAAATTACAGAAGAATGGCTATATCATTTAGGTGTACCAGAAGACCAAATAGAAGAATTAGCTACAAACTCTGCAAACTGTGTACCATGCATGATGCCATATATAACAGCATTCTTTATGCCAAGAACAGCAGGAGATAGACCAAAAGTTGTTCCAGATGGATGCAGAAACTTTGCATTTTTAGGACAATTTGCGGACACAGTTAGAGACACAGTATTCACAACAGAATATTCTGTAAGAACAGCTATGGAAGCGGTTTATACATTATTAGATGTAGATAGAGGAGTTCCAGAAGTATTTGGATCTTGCTATGATGTTCGTGTTTTACTTGATTCAACTTCAAAAATGATGGATGGTAAAAAGCTATCTGATATGAAGTTGCCTTTTGCTGCTGAGCTTGTTGCAAAAAAAGCATTGAAAAAAGTTGAAGGTACTGTTGTTGAAGATTTATTAAAAAGATATAATTTAATATAATGTCCAAAAGGGACGGTTCTTTTTGGTCATTATGTCCAAATGGGACAGAGCTAATTGACAACTATAGAAAAATAGAAGTTAAGTAAATATTTTATTAATAATAAAAGCAGAAAATTTCTGCTTTTTATTGTTTTTGTAAGTAAAATTATATATAATATTTATATAAAAATGTCCATTAAAGGACGCATATTTTAAATATGGATGACAATGAAAGAACAAAGTGCCCCAAGATTTGGCATCCAAAATTTAAAAAAATTTTGGATGACGATAAGCGAAACGCCCACAAGATTTGGCAGACAAAATTTGAAAAAATTTTGGATGACGATGAATGAGCGAAGTGAAGTGAAAGGATGAACATTATGAAAAAAGAAGAAAGTATAGGAATATTTGACTCAGGGATAGGTGGAGTAACAGTATTAAAAGAAATAATAAAAATATTACCAAACGAAAATTATAAATATTATAGTGATTCAAAAAACAATCCATATGGAGACAAAATGGATAATGAAATAATTGAAATATGCGATAAAATTGTTAGTAACTTTATTGAACAAAAATGTAAAGCAATAGTAATTGCATGTAACACAGCAAGTGCAAAAGCAGCAAAAGCGTTACGAAAAAAATATCCAGAAATCCCAATAATAGCAATAGAACCAGCATACAAGATGGTACATGATTTTTCATATGACCAAGTAACACTGGTAATGGCTACAAAAGGAACAATAGAAAGTGAAAAATTTCATAAATTGTATAACAAATATGATAATCATAAAACCTACCTTATGGCATGCCACGGGCTTGCTGATATTATTGAAGAAGGAAATCAAGAAAAAATCAAACAATATTTGAAAGAAAATTTATCTGAATATATAGGAAAAGTACATAATGTCGTTTTGGGTTGTACACATTATCCATTAATACAAAATGAGATAAAAGATGTATTAGGAGATGTTGAATTTTTCAATGGAGCAGGAAGTCTTGCAAAACATTTAAGAGACATTTTAGAAGAAAAAGATTTAATAAGTGATTCTAAAAGTAAAGGGGTTGTTGAGTTTACAGATTCAAGTAATTCAGAGTATAAAAAAGAAAGATTTTTGAGACAATTAGGTAAATAAAAAAATTAAGAACAGCAAATAAAAAATAATAATTGGTTCATAAGATAAAGAGGTGAAGGAGAATGAAAGAATTAGTAAAGGTAATTTCCAAAAAATTATTTATATATTCTATAATCTTTAATACAGTGTACTCAATAGCAAATTACGGCGAAGCATTTGCATTATCATATTTTGGAACAAGTCCGCTAACATTAGATAAATTAATTAAATTAGCTATTTGTATAGCAATAACACGTATAATAATGCTTATAACATCCAAAATAGATTCATATATAGATGGTATAAATAATGTAAAAACACAGACTCAAATACAAAAACATTATTTTAATAAATTGCAATCAATGTCAATGGAACAAATAACAAATATACACACAGGATATATTCATAAATTAATAACAAATTTATCATTTTATTTTTTTGAAATGACATGGCAATTTGAAATAAATGTAATTTCACTAATTATTGGTGGAATTTCTATATTGATTATGGTATGCAAACAATCTATTTTTACAGGGCTTATATGCATAGTAATATCAGCATTAGCAGTTTACTTAAAATATATAATGATAAAAAACAAACAAAAATGTCAAAAAAAAGTAAATGAATCAGAATCAAAATATAATGCGACTTTTATAGATTTTATACAAAATATAATAGCAGTAAGAAAATTAAATATATCTAAATTTTGTAATGATAAAATAACAGAAAATTCAGAAGAATATTTAAATGTTACAAAATTAAATGAGAAAAAAAGAAGTATGGCAAATGGTGTATTTACTAGTTTAATGGATTGTCTTTTGTTAGTGGTAATTATTAGTACAATTATTATGGTTTCAAATGGTGAAGATGGATTACCATATTTATTATTTTATTTATCAACAATTGGAAAATTATATGCAAATTTAAATAGTTTGGTAAGATTAATAGATATAACAGAAAGATTTAAAATTACTAAAAAGCAATTAGATGATTATTTTAAAGATAGCAAAAAAATTAAATTAATAAATGATTTTAACAATATCAAGTTAAAAAATGTTATATTTTCATATACAAAAGATTCAGCAAAAATTAAAATTCCAGAATTTATATTAAATAAAGGAGACAAGGTTAGTATTGTAGGCGAATCCGGACAGGGAAAGACAACAGCAATGAACATTTTAGCAGGATTATATCCTTTAGAAAAAGGAGAAATGCTAGTCGACAATCAAATAAAAAAAGATTGTAGAATGGACTTAGTATTTGTATCACAAGAAGTTGAATTATTTGATTTAAGTATAAGAGATAACTTGTGTTTAGGAAAAGAAATATCAGAAGAAAAAATAATGCAATTACTCGAAGAAGCGGGATTAATGAACTGGTATAAAGAATTACCAAATGGTCTTGAAACAAAAGTTGGAGAAAAAGGAATCAAATTATCTGCAGGCCAAAAACAAAGATTAAATTTAATTAGAGGAATATTAATTGATAAAGAATTATATTTCTTTGATGAACCTACATCAAATTTAGATGCTGTATCAGAAGAAAAAATAACAAATATGATTGAAAAATATTTAAAAAATAAAACTTTTGTAATTGTAACACATAGACATAGATTAGAGCAATTGTGTAATAAGCATTATGTTTTTGAAGAACATATGATGAAAGAGATTATTAAAATATAGTGATAGTAAAAACTGTAATTATTATAACTATTATTGTAAAAATATTTAATCAGATATAGGGAGATTAAAAGTGAAAAATAGTGAATTAAATAAAAATTGTTTAGATGAAAACACTTTTTGGCATATTACAAGTAAGTTAAATATAAAAAGTATTCAAAAAAATGGATTAGTACCACATAATGGAAAAAGAAATGGAAAATTAATAAGTCCAGAAGATCCAGTAGCTAGAGTTTTTTTCAGTCAAGGACTAGAAGGAGTATTAGGACAAGCAAATAATATGGCTTCTATAATAGATAGGGTTGTAGAAAATATAGAAAGAACAGATGAGGGCGATAATGGAAAAAATGTTAAAGAAAAAATGGATGAATTTTTAAACAATGAAATTGAAGGAAAAGATGCTAAAAATGGTGGATTTATAGATATAATTACTTTTATAAAAGAAGATATGTTTAAAAATGGCATAAATAAAAATTTAAATGAACAAGATTTGAATAAAATTATTTATAATATTGCAAAAACTATTTGGGAAAATGAGATATGTTTAAAAGCAAATATAAAAGAAGATATAGATTATAGTTGGAAAGATACAAATTATTCAGCAACAGGGGATAAAAAAAGACCAATGACAAAAAAGAATATGCATACATTTGAAGGACATGCAGTCACTTCTGATAAGATAGAGATAATTACAGATGAAAATGGAAAAACGAGAACAACATGGGATGTATTTAAGGAGATGGCTTTGTTCTATAAAAAAGAGTATCCAGATAAAAAATACTTACCAGTAGAAGAATGGCAAGAAGATGGAAAATTTAGTCATGAAAAAGATTACTTAAGTATGTTTATTGAAATAGAAAAAAGTGAAAATGAAAAGAAAAACTTAAGAAATGTTGCCAAAAAATTCGCCAAAGACAAAGATGTAGCATTAAAAAAAGAAGAAGCAAAAGCAGTATTTGAGCAATTAGAAATGGAAAATGAAAATATACAAGAAAGTCCGAGTTTGTCAGAATAGGAGAAATATATAATGCAAGTTGAAAAAATAGAATATCAAAAAGCATATGTGGAATTATATGAGATAATAAAGGCCTTACCAGAAGAAGAACAAGAAAAAATTCCAAAAACATTGTTGAAAAACTTAAAAGACAATATGAGCAAAGAATATAAATTTGAAATAGATACAGAAAGAGATATATTAAACCAAAATTATAAAATTGAAACTAAAGCATTATTTGTAGAATTATACGAAAGATATTTAGCACCAAAAGAAGAGAAAAATTTTTGGGACAAATATGATAAAATTTGTAATAATATGATTGAAGAAAAAAACTAAAATTATATGATACAGAAAATATTTTTAAAAATAAACAGCAAGATAAAGAAGAAAAGATTAGTAATAAAAAAGAAGAAAAAAATAATTTACCGATTGAAATAAAAAAAGAAAATATAATAAAAAGATTTTTGAAATTTATGAGAGATATATTTAATTTAAGGTGAGACATTTGGGACAGTCCTAATTTGTCTCACTTTTTTGTCGAAAAATGTAATATAAAAATCAATCAAAATTTAAACAAAAAACTCAAAAAAATGTTCGCAAAACTATTGACAAAATAAAATTAAAAACATATAATAAGACCAAACAAAAAATCGCGGATAATTTGTTCTGTAAAAACAAATTATAAAAAGAATTTTTTAGGGAGGTCTTTTTTATGATATCAACATTACATATAAAAAATATAGGAATAATAGATGATTTAAGCATAGACTTAAACGACGGATTAAATGTATTAACAGGAGAAACAGGAGCCGGAAAAACACTAATAATAGACTCATTAGGCATAATATCAGGAGGAAGATTCTCTAAAGAAATGATAAGAAAAGGCGAAACAAACTCATTTGTAGAAATATGTATGTATGAGCCAGAAAACGAAAATTCAATAGACGGAAACATCATTGTATCAAGAGAAATAAACAGCAATGGAAAAAATATGTGCAAAATAAATGGAAGAATGGTAACAGTAAATGAACTAAAAAATTTTATGAGTAAATTCATAGAAATCCATGGACAAAACGACAATCAAAGTTTATTAGATAACAAATTTCATTTAAAATATTTAGATGGATTTATTGGAGATAAAATAACTGATATAAAAAAACAATATAAAGAAAAATACGAAAAATATCTAGAAATAAAACAAGAATTAAAAAATAACTATGGAGACGAAAAAGAAAGAGAAAGAAAACTTGATTTATTAAGATATCAATTTAATGAAATAGAAGAAGCAAATTTAAAAGTAAATGAAGAAGATAATTTAGAAGAAAAAAGAAAATTAATGCTAAATTCAGAAAAAATATCAAAAAACTTAAATGAAGCAGATATTGCAATAGGAGAAAATAGCATAGACAGTATAAATACAGCAATAAGAGCATTAGAAAAAATAGAAAATATAGATAAAAAATATGAAGATATTTCAAGTAACTTAAAGAATATTTACTACGAATTACAAGAAATTTCAAGAGACATATCAGAACATAAAGAAGATGTATATTTTGATGAAGAAGAAAGAAATGAAGTCGAAGAAAGACTAGATTTAATCTATAATTTAAAAAGAAAATACGGAAATGATGTGCAAGAAATTTTGAACTATAAAGATGAGATAGAAGCAGAAATAAATCACATAGAAAATTTAGATGAGTATAATAATAAACTAAAAAAAGAATTAAAACAATTAAAAGAAGAAATGACAAAATTAGCAGAAAAAATGCATGAATTAAGAAATGAATATGGAAAAGTTTTAAGTATAAATATAAACAAGGTTTTAGAAGACTTGGAAATGAAAAATGCAAATATTAATATTCATGTAGATTACAATGAAGAAGATTTTTTTGAAAACGGAAAAGATATAGTAGAATTTTATATTACTACAAACTTAGGAGAAGATGAAAAACAATTAGCCAAAATCGCATCAGGTGGAGAAATGTCAAGAATAATGCTTGCTATAAAAAAAGTATTAGCAGATACAGACAAAATGCCAGTTTTAATTTTTGATGAAATTGATACTGGAATCAGTGGAAAGGCTGCAGGAGCAGTTGCAGAAAAATTAAATGGTATTTCGAAAAATCACCAAGTTTTATGTATTTCACATTTACCAAGTATTGCAGCAATTGCAGATTATAATTATTTTATTAGTAAAAAGGTTGTTGAAAATAGAACTAATACTAATATAAGATTGTTAAATGAGAAAGAAACTTTAGAGGAGATTGCACGTATTTCTTCTGGTGAAATTAATGAAGCTACAATTCAATATGCTATGCAGTTAAGAAATAAAAAAGTGAGCTAGAATTAATATAATAATAAAAGGAGCTGAACATAAATTTGAATAAAGAAATTCATGAAAATATTATAGAGACTGAAAAAATATTGCTGAATATAAATGAAGTAGATGCAATAGAATATTCTATATGGACAAAAGAAAAAGAAAAAGCAAAATTAAAGTATAATGGAATTATTCCAAATTTTCCGATATATAATAACTTTATTTATTGGTGTAATTTAGGAATTAATATAAGAAGTGAACAAAATAAGATAAGACCTGTAATAATAGTTGGAAGCACTATAAAATCACCAATAGCAATAATAATACCACTAACAAGTAAAAGATTAAAAGACGAGTTTTGGTATCACATTGATTTAGAAAAACTCGATTCTACAGCATTAGTAGAACAATTAAGAGTTATTAGTAAAATAAGAATTATAAGTCCATTTAGACAAAAAGGAAAAATGGTAGTAATTTCAAAATTAGATTGGAATAAAATCAATAGACAATTACAAGTATTATATAGACTAAAACCATTAAAAAATATATAAAATCAATTGACATTTTAAATAGGATTTATTATTATTATATTAATAAAACATTAGAGTCCATCTCAAGAGAGATGTAATTCATTAAATTCCGATAGTCAAAAGACTATCGTTTTTTTATGAATATAAAATATATTATTGCATATAACATTAATACATTAGTGCCCATAGTTTTATACTATGAAATCATTAATTTTATGCGCATATAAAGAGTCCTTTAAAATAACTAAAAGACCCTTTTTATGTTTTGTATTATTAAATTAGAACAAAAAACAAGTAAAGATGTATAATTCTGGAAAAAATGGTTAAAATATCAAAAATAAACAAAATGAAAGGATGAAGATTTATGAAAGATTATTTAGCCATAAAAAACATAGAAGCACTAGAAATATTAGACTCAAGAGGCAATCCAACAGTACAAGTAGAAGTAGTAACAGAAGGAGGATTTTCAGGAATAGCAATGGTCCCATCAGGGGCATCAACAGGAAGTTTTGAAGCAGTAGAATTAAGAGACAACGACAAAAATAGATTTATGGGAAAAGGAGTAAGCAAAGCAGTTGAAAATGTAAACAAAAAAATAGCAAAAAAATTAATAGACATGAATGTGTATGATCAAAGAAAAATAGATAGAACATTGATAGAGCTAGACGATACATTAAACAAATCAAATCTAGGAGCAAATGCAATTTTAGGAGTATCATTAGCAGTTGCAAAAGCAGCAGCAAATTCATTAGGAATGGAATTATATAATTATATAGGCGGAATAAATTCAAAAGAATTGCCAGTTCCAATGATGAATATTTTAAATGGTGGAAAACATTCGGACAACAACATAAACATACAAGAATTTATGATAGTACCTGTAGGAAGTATAACATTTGCAGAAAGATTAAAACGTGGAGTTGAAGTATATCACACATTAAAAAAGGTTTTGAAAGAAAAAGGACATTCAGTAGGAGTAGGTGACGAAGGAGGATTTGCACCAGATTTAAAAGATGAAGAAGAAGCATTAGACTCAATAATAGAGGCTATAAAAAAAGCTGGGTATGAACCAGGAGAAGACATATGTTTAGCATTAGATATAGCAAGTACAGAAATGTATGACGAAGCTAAAAAAACAGGAAAAGATGGATACTATTTCTGGAAAACAGATGTATATAAAACAAAACAAGAAATGATACAATATGTTATAGATTTAACAGAAAAATATCCAATCATATCAGTAGAAGATGGTTTAGCAGAAGAAGATTGGGAGTCATGGAAAGAATTAACACAAAAAATAGGAAACAAAGTTCAATTAGTTGGAGATGATTTATTTGTAACAAATATAAAAAGACTTCAAAGAGGAATAAAAGAAAATATAGCAAATGCAATTTTAATAAAACCAAATCAAATTGGAACATTAACAGAAACATTAGACACAATACAAGAAGCAAAAGAAAAAGGATATAAAACAATAATTTCTCATAGATCAGGAGAAACAGAAGATACAACAATTGCAGATTTAGCCGTGGCTGTAAATGCAGGGCAGATTAAAACAGGGGCACCTTGTAGAACAGATAGAGTTGCTAAATATAACAGACTTTTAAATATAGAAAGTCAGCTAAATATAGAAGAAGATTAAAATAATAGTTGCCAAATTTTTATTAATTCGGCAACTATTCTACTCTTCTTTGAGTTCGTTCATTAGAATTAGAAGAATTACTGGAACACATTTTTTCATACTCCTTACATTTAATTTTGTAATCCATTTGCATACACAAATACCTATAATACAAAAAAGCCTGTTCATATTGTGCCATAGGATTAAACATAGGGTCTCTATAAAGTTCATTCATATCTGGGCCACCTGATGAATTAAAACCATTCATTTGTTGAAAAGTAGAAAAATCCATAAAAGGTGGCATATTGTTAAAATCTTTATCCATAAAACCAACTCCAATCATTATTAATAAATATATTCTAAATAAGACAGAAATATTCTAAAAAAAGTATTCTATGTGGTGTCCAATAATACCTGTTTTATAAATTAAAGTTTAAAAAAGGAAAAGCACTAATAGCAACAAATGTATAAAAAGCAGCCAAAACACCATGTAACAACTTACCATAAAAATAAGGTTTAATAGACAAATCAGTTTTGGATGTAATACTTAAAACTTGAAGAAGAACAGACAAGCCACCAGTGCCAAGCAAAAAAGCAGCAATAATTACACTTACAGAAATGTGTTTTACATTAATACTTGCAATAGAACTAATACCATTAGTAATTTCTAACAAACCAGTCAAAATACCAAAAATAAAAGAACTATCAATATGTAAAAAATTAAAAACCGGAGTAAGTACTAGCACTAAACTACTTAAAATACCACTAGATTTTAAAATAGAAATAACACTAGAAAATATAACAACAAAACCACCTATCATCAAAATAGTAGAAATACTATTAGTAATACTTTTTCCAAGAACTTCACCTAAATTAGAAAAAGTTACATTTTTATATTTTGAAGTTCTAGAAGATTTACTACTAATATAATCAGGACTTGTTTTACCAGATTTCCAAAATCTAAAAATAATTCCCACAGTAATACAAGCAAGTATATGAGTAACTAGCAATAATAAGCCAATTGTAGAATTTCCAAACATACTAATTCCAACAGTTCCAACAATAAATAAAGGACCAGAATTATTAGTAAAACTTAATAATCTTTCACATTCTTCTTTAGAACAAATATTATTTTCTCTAAAATCACAAGCAATTTTTGCACCAACAGGATAACCACTAATAAGCCCCATTATAAAGCAAAAAGAACCTTGACCTCTAATGTTAAATAAAGGTTTCATTATTTTGTTTAAAAATCTTCCTAAAATATTTACAAAACTTGTATTCATTAATAATTCAGTTGCTACAAAAAATGGAAAGAGTGCTGGCACTACAGAGTTAGCCCATAATGATAGACCTTTTTTTATTGAAGGTAAATTACTACTGGAAAATAATAGTAAACTTGCCCCAAATACTAAAAAGATAAATGCAAATATATTTCTTTTTATTTTTAATACTAAAAAATGACATTTTGAAAACATATAATCACCATAATAAAATATATGAATTATATTTAATAAATATTTATATTTTATATTGTAAAATTTGAAAAACGTTGATATAATGATATACATAAAGTATTCATGAAAATTATTTTATGAATAGCAAATTAAATAAAACGAAAGGAGATGATATTATGTCTGAAGCACAAATACAAGCTATAAAAGACGTAATAAAAATGACACCTCGTCTTAACATTGATTGCCTAAATTCAATTAAGGTGTTAATGGAAAAAGCCATAGAATCAGAATTGCTAAGATTAGAGCCAACGGTTCTTCTGGATAACATGGATATAACAGAAAAAGTAATGTATCTAGATTACTTGATGGAAAGCAAAGATACCAAAGAACAAGAATTAAAAAATGCAGTGTCATTTGAAGAAGTACTAAAAAGAGAGGGGTTGACATTTGATGATTTACAAGATAAAAATTAGACCCAAAGCTCTTAAATTTATTGAAAAGCAGGATAAAAATCAAAAAATACGAATATATAAAGCAATTTACAACCTGCCAAATGGAGATATCAAAAAGCTGGTAGGTTGTAAAAATGAGTATAGACTTAGGATAGGCAATTATAGAATTATTTATGAACAAAATCTAAATGAATTTATTATTCTAATTACAAGGGCCGAAAATAGAGGTCAAATTTATAAATCTTTATAATCCAAAATTTTAAAGGATTTAAAATCAAAATTTATTATAAAAAATAAATAGATTCAAAAAAATTCCAAAAAAAATTTAAAAATTGAATAAAACCAAAAAAAAAGCACATGCTTTATTTGGAGGTATGTGCTTTATGTCAGAAAAAGAAAATTTTGAAAAAAATATAATTGAAGAAATGGAAGAGGGAGAAGATGCCACAAAATACGGAGAATTTGTAACATCATATTTTGCATGGGTACCAATGTCAAAGCAAAAAGAAAATGTAGAAAAGTTAGAAAATATAACAAAAAAGAAAGAAAAATAAAGATAAAACAAGAAAAAATAAAAATAAAAGACAATAAAAGTCAGAAAAGGTCAAAAAATAAAATTGCATTATTTCAATACACGAGTATAATATAAATATAGGTCAAAGAAAGTCAAAGACAAAAATGCCAAAAAAGTTGCTTAATCAAAAAGAAAAATAATAAGCAAAATTATAAAAAACGCACAAAAAGACAAAAAATTTAAAGGGAGGCTGATAAAATGAGAATGTCAGATGTAATAGAAGATTTTATCAAAGATTTATTTGATGAGGACGACAGCGATTTAATAGAAATCCAAAGAAACGAACTAGCGCAACACTTTAACTGTGTACCATCACAAATAAATTATGTAATATCAACAAGATTTAAGCCATCGCAAGGATATTATGTAGAAAGTAAAAGAGGTGGTGGTGGCAACATCAAAATAAAAAAAATAACTAATACAAAATCAGATTATATAATGCATATAATAAATAATGTAGGAAAAAAAATAACTACAAACGAAATAGACATATTGTTAAGTGATTTTTTAACATACAATATAATAACATCTCAAGAAGCCAAACTTTTAAAAGTGGCAACAAGTGATAATGTTTTAAAATTAGACAAAGATATTAAAGATGAAGTAAGAGCAAGAATATTTAAAAATATGTTATTAAATATAGAATAAAAGTAGCTAAGAAAATTTAATTGTTGGCTATTCGTAAAAATAAATAAAGAAGGAGTGATTTATATGTTATGTGAAAATTGTGGAAAAAGAGAGGCAAATGTTAGATATTCAGAAAATATCAATGGAGTAAAAAAGGAGATGTATTTATGCGAAGAGTGTAGTCAAAAACTAGGAATATCTTCAAAAATGGATTTTAGTATGCCATCATTAGATATACCAAGCTTTTTTGGAAGTTTCTTAGAAGATTTCAGTACACCAGAATTTATGCCATTCTTAAATGAGGTAAAACAATTAACTTGTGACAGTTGCGGGTCAACTTTTGACGATATAATAAACACAGGAAGATATGGATGTGCAAACTGTTATGACGTTTTCGAAGATAGAATGGATCCAATTTTGAAAAAATTGCAAGGAGCAAACAGACATAATGGCAGATTAGGAAAAATATCAGACAACAAAATGAGTTTTGAAAAAGATAAAAAATCAGAAAAAGAAAATAAAACAGAAAATAAAGTAGAAAAACTACAAGAAGACTTAAAAGTAGCTATAAAAGAAGAAAGATATGAAGATGCGGCTAAAATAAGAGATGAAATCAAGAAAATGTCAAAGTAAAGACATTTTCTTTTAAAAAATTGAAAGGAAGTTAGAAAAATGAATTGGTATTTACAAAGTGGAAAAGAATCAGATGTAGTAACAAGTACAAGAATCAGATTTGCAAGAAATCTACCAGAATTCAAATTTAATTTAAAAGACAAAAAAGAAATAGAAAAATTAAAAAACAAAATAAAAGAAAACGTATATGCAATAGGATATGGACTAAAATATCTAGAACTAAAAGACATTGATGACATTACAAAAATGAGCCTAGTAGAAAAAAATTTAATAAGTCCAGAATATGCAATGCATAATGAAGAAGGAGCAATATTAATAAATGACGAAGAAAATATATGCATAATGGTAAATGACGAAGATCACTTAAAAATTCAAGTATTCAGTAGTGGATTAGAGCTAGAAAACACATTAAACTATGCAATAGAACTAGACCAAAAAATCGAAGAAGTTTTAGGGTATGCAACAAGTAAAAAATATGGATATTTAACAAGCATGCCAACAAATTGTGGTACAGGCTTAAAGGCATCTGTAATGGTACATTTGCCAGCACTTACAATAACAAAAAACATCAATAAAGTATTTTATACAATAAACAATTTTGGTGTAAACATAGTAGGTGCATATGGAGAGAACAGCAAAGAACTTGGAGAGGTTTTCCAAATTTCTAATAAGAGAACATTAGGAGTTACAGAAAAAGAAATTATAGAAAATATAAAAGTAGTTACAGAAAAATTGATAGAACAAGAAAGAAAAGCAAGAAAATTTTTAGCAAAAGATACAATTGATTTAGAGGATACAATTTATAGAAGTTATGGATTGCTAAACAATTGTAGAAAAATATCTTTAGAAGAAGCTCAAAAGTTAATCTCAAATGTTAAGATGGGCACAGATTTAGGAGTATTACCAGAACTAAATGATAGAAAGATTCAACAATTGATTTTATATACTAAACCTGCAAATATGCAAAAGTATTTAGGTCAACAATATGAGGCATTAGAAAGAGATATAAAAAGAGCAGAGGTTATAAAAAAGATAATGGCAGAATAAGACGGTTACACATTAGAAAAATGTCCAAAAAGAACCGTCCCTTTTGGACACAAAATGAAAGGAGTGAGTAAAAATGACATATAAATTTACAAATAGAGCCAATAAAGCAATTGAAATTGCAAATGATATAGCTTTAGAACTAGGACATAACTACATAGGAACAGAGCACATATTATATGGACTAGCTAAAGAAGGTAATGGAATAGCATCAAAAGTATTAGAGAATCAAAATGTAACAGCAGATGATATTTTAAATAAAATTGAAGAGTTAATTGGTAGAGATGAACCAATTGAAAATATAGTTGATTTTACACCAAGGACAAAAAGAGTTGTGGAGTCTGCATTTATAGAAGCTAGAAAATTAGGATATAATTTTATAGGAACAGAGCATCTTTTAATAGGAATATTAAGAGAAGGAGACTGTGTGGCAGCTAAAATATTATTAGATTTAAATGTAAATATTCCAAAACTTTATAATGAAATTATAAAAGTAATAAACGAGGGTGAAGATTACAATTCAAGTGATAATGCTTCAAATAGTACAAATGGAGCAAAAAGAAGAGGCAAAGGCAGTTACAATCAAACACCTACATTGAATCAATTTGGAGAGGATTTAACTAAAAAGGCTGAAGATGGTAAATTGGATCCAGTAATAGGAAGAAAGAAAGAAATTGAAAGAGTAATTGAAATTTTATCAAGAAGAACTAAAAATAATCCTTGTTTAATAGGTGAACCTGGTGTTGGTAAAACAGCAGCTGTTGAAGGCTTAGCTCAAAAAATAGCATCAGGTGATGTGCCAGAGGTCTTAAAAGATAAAAGAGTTGTAACTCTTGATATTTCTGGAATGGTTGCTGGCGCAAAATATAGAGGTGACTTTGAAGAGAGAATAAAGAAAGCTTTAAATGAAGTTAAAAAAGCTGGTGATATAATTCTTTTCATAGATGAAATTCATACAATAGTTGGAGCTGGTGCAGCAGAAGGTGCAATTGATGCAGCTAATATTTTAAAACCTTTACTTGCAAGAGGCGAAATCCAATTAGTTGGTGCGACAACTTTAAATGAATATAGAAAATTCATAGAAAAAGATTCAGCATTAGAAAGAAGATTTAGCCCAGTTACTGTAAATGAGCCATCAGAAAAAGATACAGTTTTAATTTTAAAAGGAATTAGAGACAAATATGAAGCTCACCATAATGTAAAAATAACAGATGAAGCAATTGAAGCGGCAGTAAAGCTATCTGTTAGATATGTAAATGATAGATTTTTGCCAGATAAAGCAATTGATTTAATAGATGAGGCTTCATCAAAAGCTAGGTTAAAAACATATACAGAACCAGACAGCTTAAAAGAATTACAAGAAGAAATTGAAAAAACAAAAAATGAAAAAGAAGAAGCTGTATTAAATCAAAAATTTGAAAAAGCAGCAGAATTAAGAGATACAGAAAAAGCTTTAAGAGAGAAATTCGAAAAAGAACAAAGTAAATGGAAAAATAAAAATACTAAATCAATTGTGACAATAACAGAAGAAAATATTGCAGAAGTTATTGCAAATTGGACAGGTATTCCTGCTAAAAAAATTACAGAAGACGAAAACGAAAAGCTAAAAAATCTTGAAAAAGAATTGCATAAAAGAGTAATTGGACAAAATGAAGCAGTAGAAGCGGTTTCAAAGGCTATAAGAAGAGGAAGAGTTGGTTTAAAAGATCCAAAGAGACCAATAGGTTCATTCTTATTCTTAGGACCAACAGGTGTTGGAAAAACTGAACTTTCAAAAGCTTTAGCAGAAGTCTTATTCGGAGATGAAAATGCAATGATAAGACTAGATATGTCCGAATTTATGGAACCACATTCAGTATCTAAATTAATCGGAGCTCCTCCAGGATATGTAGGATTTGATGATGGAGGTCAACTAACAGAAAAAATAAGAAGAAAACCATATTCTGTAATACTATTTGACGAAATAGAAAAAGCACATCCAGATGTCATGAATATGTTGCTTCAAATACTTGAAGACGGAAGATTAACAGATAGCCAAGGAAGAACAGTAAACTTTAAAAACACAGTTATAATAATGACTTCAAATTTAGGAGCAAGACTAATTACAGACAGAAAACAATTAGGATTTTCAAACCAAGGAGCAACAAACAAAGAAAATGAAAATGCTGAAAAGGTAGCAAAAAATTCAAAAGAATTGCAAGAAAATTCAGTACAAGATGAAAAAGCAAAAAAAGAATATGAAGAAATCAAAAAAGAAGTAATGGCAGAACTTAAAAAAGAGTTAAGACCAGAATTCATAAATCGTATAGATGAAATAATAGTATTCCATAAATTAAATGATAATGACATCAATCAAATTATAGACATCATGTTAAAAGAAGTTGTAAACAGACTAAAAGAACAAAAATATGAAATAGAATTTGAGCCAGATGTTAAGGAAATGGTTGCAAAAGAAGGAATAGACAAAAACTTTGGCGCAAGACCATTAAGAAGAACGATTCAAAATCTAGTTGAAGATAAATTAGCAGAAGAAATTTTAGATGGTAAACTAGAAAAAGGCAAAGTTAATAAAATAACAGTGAGACAATTAAGAGTTAATTAAATCTGTCAAAAGGGACGCCCCTTTTTGACAGATTTTTATGTCAAATTTAAAAATGTCGAAAAAATCGTAAAAAAAAACAAAAAAAGACAAAAAGTTAATATTGACATATAAGTGATAAAGGTATAAAATATTAAAAACGAAAGATAAGGTAAAACAAAGTTAAAAATAAAACTTTGTTTATAGCCTCTGGAAGGAGACAAAAAATATGAAAATGATAGATATCAAAACATTAATAAGTGAAATAGATGCTAAAAAGAAAAGTAAGTTTATAATAGAATTTAATGGAATTATAAATATGAAAAGAAAAATAAAAAGCATAGAGATTTATGAAGATGAAGATAATATAAATATTGTTGATAGAGAGGATACAGAAGAAAAAATAAAGCTATTAAAACATCAAATTATGAAAATAGAAAAAAGAAAAAATGAATATATTTTAAAATTTGATACATTGCAAAACATAGAAATAAAAGAACAAATCTGAAAAAGATCTGTTCAATAGTTGTATTCATAAATTCAGAATATTAGAGGGTACTATTTTAATGTATCAGCAATATTTTCACACAAATCAATATATAATTTTTGATTTTGAGTAGGAATTGAATTTAAAATATCAGTAAACATGTTATCAGCATTATCCTTTGTAATTCCTAAAACCAAATAATCTAGACTAGCATTTAAAGTATTGGCAATGTTTGTAAGGGTAGCTAAACTACAAATGCTAGAACCACGTTCTATTTCACTAATATATGAAGGTGAAACATCTATTATTTCAGATAATTTTTCTTGTGTGATTTTTATTTCTTTTCTTTTGGATTGAATTCTTTTTCCAATTTCTTTATAATTTAAATTTTCCATATCTAAACACCTCATTGATATAATATTTTATAATGAATAAAAAATAAATAAAACCAACTATAAGTGTTTAACTATCACTATAACTGTTAAAATATTAACTAAAGAAAAAATTTAAAATATAAAGTCCATTTATTATCATTTTTGTTGAAGATATTGTTAAATTTAGTCTTTATCTTCATAAAAACCTGTATCATTTTTTAAGTAATCTAAAATGTCTTTATCAGATATTTTGAGAACTTTGATAAGTTTTTTTAAAGTTTTCACAGTAGTATTTGATTCATTGTGTTCTAAGCGTTGAAGATGTCTCCAACTTATATCTAATTTTTCAGCTAATTCTTCTTGTGAAAAATTATTTTTTTGTCGATATTCTCTAATCATATAGAAGCCTCCATATATTATTTTGTGATAATTATGTCATAATTAAATTTAAAAAAGTATGACAAAATTATCATATGCTATTGACAATAAAATAAATTAATCATATAATATTTATGACAAAAATATCATAAAAGGAGATAGAAAAAATGAAAAATAAATTCAAAAGAAAAAGTGGTATTACACTAGTATCATTAGTATTAACCATAATAATATTATTAATATTAGCAGGAATAACAATATCATCATTAACAAATACTGTAATATTTAGAAAAGCAAAAGAAGCTAAAGAGAAAACACAAGCAGCTGAAATAAATCAGGCAAAAACACTAAATGAATATGAGGATGAATTAAATAAATATGTTTCAGGAAAAAATCCAATACAAAAATTAGCAGATAAAGTAAAAGTAGGAGATTATGTAACGTATACACCAGATGCATTAGATAGTAATGCGTTAGAAAAATTAAAAGCAAATTTAAATACGTATTCAGGGAAAAGTGATAGTACAATAAATGCAGCAATAGACAGACAAGATTTAAAATGGAGAGTGCTAGATGTGCAAAATGGACAAGTAAGATTAATAAGTGAAACACCAACAACATCAAAAATAGAATTATATGGATATAACGGATATAATAATGCAGTAAAATTATTAGATGACGCTTGTAGTACATTATATACAAATAAAAAATTAGCAAGTAGAGTACAAAACTTAAAAATAGAAGATATAACAAAATATATGACTACACAACCAAGAGAAGATACAACAAAATATTTGCCAATAAATAAATATTATCCAGAAATATTATTACAAGAAAAAGGACAAATAGTAAATGGAACAACAGGAAATGAATTAGATTTAAGTGAACAAATGGAATTTATAAATCAAACAACAAAATCACAAGTAACTTCATTGATACTTAAAAACACATATTGGTTTCAAGAAATGAATAATACAAATACTTTTAAAGATATCAAATATTATGAATTATTTATGAACAATGGAAGTAATTATTCATCATATTGGATGTCATCTCGTTGCGTTAGTGCTTATTCTGAATATGCTAACTTCTCTGTACGCTGTTTAGGTAATGAATGTGTTGGTGGCATCAACTTATGCAATTCTAATGGAGGTGAAGGCTTTGACAGTTATACTTTCCGTCCAATAATAACTCTAAACTCTAATGTACAGATAGACACAGCAAATTCAGGAAACGGAAGCGCATCAGACCAAGCATATGCAATAAAATAGAAACAATAATAAAAATAACAGAACTAACAAAAGAAAAAATTGAAAAACTAAAATAAAAAAGAATTTAAAATCTAGAAAGAATACTTGAAAAGTATTCTTTTTTAGTATAAAATTGTATCGAAAAGCAAAAATAGGTAAAAACTATAAAAAACAAATAAAAAATAGGCAAGAAGCCTAAAAAAGAAAGAAGGAATAAAAATGAACAAAAAAACAGTAAAAGACATCGATTTAAAAGGAAAGAAAGTATTTGTAAGATGTGACTTCAACGTACCAATGGACGAAAACCAAAACATCACAGACAACACAAGAATAGTAGCAGCACTACCAACAATAAAATACCTATTAGAACAAAACTGCAAAATAATACTAGCATCACACTTAGGAAGACCAAAGGGAGAAGTAAAACCAGAATTCTCACTAAAACCAGTAGCAAAAGAATTATCAAAACAACTAGGAAAAGAAGTAATAATGGCAAATGATGTAATAGGAGAAGATGCTATGACAAAAGCATCAAATCTAAAAGAAGGGGAAATAATGTTACTTGAAAATGTAAGATTCCACAGAGAAGAAACAGACAACGACCCAGAATTTGCTAAAAAATTAGCATCAATGGCAGAAATATTTGTAAATGACGCATTTGGAACAGCACACAGAGCACATGCATCAACAACAGGAATAGCAGACTACATTCCAGGAGTAGCAGGATTTTTAATTGAAAAAGAACTAAAATTTTTAGGAAATGCCATCAATAATCCAGAAAGACCATTTGTAGCAATATTAGGTGGAGCAAAAGTTTCAGACAAAATAGGAGTAATAGACAGTTTATTAGACAAAGTAGATACATTAATGATAGGTGGAGGAATGGCATATACATTCTTTAAAGCACAAGGATATAATGTAGGAAACTCACTATGTGAAGTAGAAAAAACAGGACTAGCACTACAAGCAATGGAAAAAGCAAAAGAAAAAGGAGTAAAACTATTATTACCAATAGACACAAAAATAGGAAAAGAATTCAAACCAGACACAGAAAGTAAAACAGTAGCATGGACAGAAATACCAGACGAATGGGAAGGATTTGACATAGGAGAAAAAACAATAGAAATGTTCAAAAAAGAATTACAAAATGCAAAAACTGTAATATGGAATGGACCACTAGGATTATTTGAATTTGAACAATTTGCAATTGGAACAAACGAAATAGCAAAAACACTTGCAGAACTTGATGCAACAACAATAATAGGCGGTGGAGATTCAGCTGCAGCTGTAACTAAAGCAGGATTAGCAGACAAAATGACACACATTTCTACAGGTGGTGGAGCATCATTAGAATTCTTAGAAGGTAAAAAATTACCAGGAATAGAATGCTTACAAGATAAATAAAAACTGGATCAAGGTGCTACTGCACAAAAAACTGAAAAATTCACAAGAAATTAAAAAAATAAAATAAGAAAAATAAAAATTTACGAAAGCAAAGGGGAATAATATGGAAGATAAAAAAGAACCAATAAAAATAAGATTAAGTACAGTAATTTTATTATTTATTATATTAATATTAATTATTGCTATAATAGGAATAGTATTATATTATCCAAATAAATCAAATATCATTGATAAAGCAAGTTTAACAGAAAAAAATAATCTAAAAGAGGATACTAGTAATGTGAAAATTGAAAACATAATGAATAATATTGAAACTGAAATAAAAGAATTAGATATTAATAGTAGTCAAGTTCAGGAATTATATAAAAAGTTACTAAAGAGTAATGATGATATATATGGTGAGGGAGATTTTAACGAAAGTTTTTATAAAGATGCGAAGGTTGATTACAATGCATTAGGCAATGTAGAAAAAATTATAACAGTTTTACAATATATCAAAGATAATACAACAGAAACGGTAAATTTAAGTAGTATAAACGGAAAATTATACCCTGATTCTTATATGACTACAGACAAAGCAAAATTATACTCAAAACAACTATTAGAAAATACTGTAGAAACAATATTTGGAAATAAAAAATATATTGCTTGGAAAACAATTGATAATAATTGTGGATATGTATATGATTATATAGATGGAAATTATTATGGATATGCATATCAAGGAGGAGGATTTGGATGCCGGAGTAAAAGGCTGCTCACAATTGACAAAAGCTATTCAAGATGATGACATCATATATTTATATGATAAATATATTTTTGCTGCTCAAGTGCCTGAAGTTGATAATTTAGGAGTATATAAAACACCAACATATTATTATACATCATCAAGCAAAACAAATTTGATAGAAAAAGTAGAAGAAGATGTAAGTCTAGAAGAAAATGCAATATTATCAAAATATAGTAAAAAAGCACAACAATATAAACACACATTCAAAAAAGATGCAAACGGAAACTATTATTGGGTAAGCACAGAACCAATTAATTAAAGTCCAAAAAGAACTGGCCCTTTTGGACAAATAATAAAATTCGAGAGTTTATGTGATAGCCATGAAAACCAAAAAAATGAAATGGAGAGAAAATTATGAGAAAAAAAGTAATTGCAGGAAATTGGAAAATGAATATGCTTCCAAATGAAGCAATAGATTTTATAGACAAATTAGCACCACTTGTAAAAGACACCAAAAATGAAGTAATACTTTGTGTGCCATACACAGACTTATTCTATGCTCTATTAACAGCACAAGGAACAAATATCAAAATAGGAGCACAAAACATGCACTTTGAAGAAAGTGGAGCATATACAGGAGAAGTTTCAGGAAAGATGCTAAAATCAATTGGAGTTGAATATGTTATAATAGGACACTCTGAAAGAAGACAATATTTTAATGAAA
>ERZ824473.1468-NODE-1468-length-33357-cov-5.299802_pt1 | contig 33357 bp, 28 predicted proteins | sample MGYA00519874_ERZ824473 | MGnify/ENA primary metagenome ERZ824473 (study PRJEB31778, sample SAMEA3449151) | human gut metagenome | biome: human gut; feature: human-associated habitat; material: faeces | place: United Kingdom | collected 2010/2012 ... | reverse complement strand
CCAGGGCGATGCCCTGGGCTAGGAGCTACTGCCCTTTCAGGGCGTGTGGAGCTTAAATGCGAAAGTTGAGTAAAGAGACATCAGCAAGAGACAAAGGAATCACAAACAAAGGCCAAACCTATCATTTGGCGGCGTCAAGTTCATTATTGCCTACAGGCAATAGCTCACTACCGTCAAAAAATGGGCTTGGCCCAGTGTCATTATTATATAATGGATAGTTCTAAAGGACAAGACGTTCTTCAGGAGCCACCCCTATTGACACGCGTTTATCAAGTAAGAAAACACGACTAATAGTCATCGCCATCATCGGAGACGCCCTCGCGAGCCATCTTCTCCAGTTCCTCGGGACTAGCCTCGTAGGTTGTGCGGTAACTTTCCTCCGTGAGCTTATCCTCATCGAAATAATCGTCATCGTCGTCGTCACTATCAAAGCCCTTTGTCTCTGGCAACTCCTCATCCTCGTTGTCATCCTCCGGCATGTCGTCGCCCCCCTTGTCAAGTAGCGATTCTTCGGGCTCGAAGCGCATTCTAACCCGCTCTACCGCAGGCTTAGCCTTGGCAAAGATAGCCTCAGTCCATCCACCCTTGGGCACTTCCAATACCTCGAAGCCGTCTTCTACCTTTTTCTGATACATACCGCCAGGGCGCTTGAGACGCGAAGTGGGCAGCGTGGTCGTAGAGATATCAAAACCACTTTCGATGATATCCTGGACCGACTGCGGAAGACTCTCCCATCCTCCACCAAAATTGCCAGCCAGCACCTCGATCAATTTGGCAGCGGAAATGTGGCGAATATTCTCATAGGTGAGGTCCGTAATACGGACGATGGGCTTCTTCTTGACAGCCAGCTTCACCTGCACATTCTCATCCATGCGGACTGGGGCCACCTTGAACCCACGGTCCTCATACTTCTGAACCACCTCCGGCGTGTCAATGGTCAACTCCTCCACATCGAACGCACTACGAAGCACGCTCAAGTAATGGCTGCGATTGTCCTTTAAGTCAGCATCGCGCGCTGCAATCTGCCAAAGATGGAACACGTCTGCCTCCTGCAAACCCCATGCGCTACTCTTCGTTAAAGTCTTCAAACTCAACTTGTTGCTTGATTTCATTCAGTATTTTCTTATTGTTTTTATCCTTGTTAGTTGTCGAAAACCTCTGTTTCGTGCTGCAAAAGTAGCATTAAAAGCCAAAACATCAAACATTTCACGATGAAAAATTTAAATCGCGCGCATTTATTTTGGAGTATGCTCAAGAGTTTGTAACTTTGCAAGTATGGAACCATTAGCAGAGCGAATGCGCCCGCGTACCCTTGATGCATACGTCGGGCAGAAGCACATTGTGGGAAAAGGGGCGGTACTGCGGTCTATGATAGACAGCGGTCGCATCGCCTCTTTCATCCTATGGGGACCTCCTGGCGTCGGCAAGACAACCCTGGCCCAGATCATCGCCAACAAACTGGAGACTCCCTTCTACACGCTTTCCGCTGTGACGAGTGGCGTCAAAGACGTACGCGAAGTCATCGAGAAGGCGCGTCAGAACCGCTTTTTCACGACGGCTTCGCCCATCCTCTTCATTGACGAGATCCACCGTTTCTCCAAATCGCAGCAGGACTCGCTACTTGGAGCTGTAGAGAAAGGTATCGTGACGCTCATAGGAGCGACGACAGAGAATCCCTCCTTCGAAGTGATCCGCCCGCTATTGTCCCGCTGCCAGCTCTATGTGCTCAAGCCGTTGGAACGCAAAGACCTGGAGGAGCTCCTCCATCGTGCCGTGACAGAGGACGAAGAACTACGGAAACGAACCATCGTGCTGCAGGAGACAGACGCGATGCTGCGCTATAGTGGTGGTGACGCACGCAAACTGCTCAACATCCTGGAACTGGTGGTGGAATCAGAAGGTAGCGACAGCGTCACCATCACCGACGAGATGGTGGCCAATCGATTGCAACAGAATCCCCTCGCCTACGACAAAGGGGGCGACATGCACTACGATATCATCTCGGCTTTCATCAAGAGTATTCGTGGCAGCGATCCCGACGCTGCCCTGTACTGGCTGGCAAGGATGATAGAAGGTGGCGAAGACCCCAAATTTATCGCACGGAGACTCGTCATCAGTGCATCGGAAGATGTGGGCCTGGCCAACCCCAACGCGCTGTTGCTGGCCAATGCTGCCTTCGATGCTGTCAACAAAATAGGGTGGCCCGAGGGAAGAATCCCCCTGGCGGAAGCCACTGTCTATCTGGCTACCTCGCCCAAGAGCAACTCCGCCTACCTCGCCGTCGACGAGGCACTGGCATGCGTACGCAAAACGGGCAACCAACCCGTGCCACTACACCTGCGCAACGCTCCCACCCAACTCATGAAGTCGCTGGGCTACCACGACGGCTATAAGTATGCACATGACTTCCCCGGTCACTTCGTAGAGCAACAGTACTTGCCCGACCAACTGAAGGACTCAAGGTTTTGGCACGCACAACACTCGCCAAGCGAGGAGAAACAGTATCAATGGATGCTGCGATGCTGGGGGGATCGATTCAAGGAGTGAGAAACGCCTTGGAAGAAAACGAAGCAAGAAACTAAGAACAATAATATACTAATCACAGAATAGAATAATATGAAAATCGTAGTACTCGACGGCTATGCCGCCAACCCCGGCGACCTCTCATGGGAGGAGCTGAAGCAGCTGGGAGACCTTACCATCTATGACCGCACGCCGCAGGAACTGGTCGTGGAGCGTTCGCTGGAGGCTGAAGCCGTGCTTGTGAACAAAGTAAGTCTCACCCGCGAGCTCATCATGCAGCTCCCGAAGTTGAAGTACATCGGCGAGCTGGCCACCGGCTACAACAACATCGACCTCGTGGCCGCACGCGAGCGGGGCGTGATCGTGACCAACATTCCAGCCTATAGCACCGTGAGTGTGGCACAGCACGTGATTGCCCTGCTGCTCAACGTGACCAACCACGTCGATGAGTTCGCCCGCAAGAACCGAAACGGTCGCTGGAGCGCAAGCCCCGACTTCTGCTATTGGGACGAACCATTGTGTGAACTGTCGGGCAAGACGATGGGTATCGTCGGCCTGGGACATATTGGACAAAGCGTGGCACGCCTGGCCCTCTGCCTCGGCATGAAAGTCATCGCCGTATCGAGCAAGCCAGCCGACAAACTTCCCGAAGGCATCGGCAAAGTAACAATGGAGCAACTGCTCAGCCAGTCTGACGTGATCAGCCTCCACTGCCCGCTGGTCAAGGACGGCCCCAAGGCCACCTACCACCTCATCAATGCAGAGACACTCCGCATGATGAAGTCAGAAGCCATTCTGATCAACACAGGCCGCGGTCCGCTAGTGGACGAGCCTGCTGTGGCTGAAGCCCTCCACAATAACCAGCTGGCTGCCTATTGCGCCGACGTGACGGTAGAAGAACCGCCCCATATCTCCAATCCGCTGCTGCGCGAACCGCACGCCTACCTCACGCCCCATGTGGCATGGGCTACCGTCGAGGCGCGTCAAAGACTGATGGACATCTGTGTGGCCAACGTCAAAGCACTCATTGAAGGGAACCCCATCAATGTCGTTAACTAACATCTCCACTTCCGACCCAGCATTTGTCCATGCCGTACAACAGGTATTGGAGGTGCTGGGTACATTGGCTTTCGCCGTTTCGGGCATCCGTCACGCTGCTGCCAAGCATCTCGACTGGTTCGGAGGATATGTCTGCGGATTTGCCGTGGCGGTAGGAGGAGGTACGCTCCGCGACGTAATGCTGGGAACGACACCCTTCTGGATGACCTCTCCCATCTACGTGATTTGCACCTTTGCAGCACTGGGGTTCGTGGTTTGCTTCGGCAGGCATATACGCTGGATCGACAACGCCTGGTTTGTCTTCGACACCTTGGGCCTGGCACTCTTCGTGATCGCTGGTATCCAGAAGACCGTAGCCTTCGAACACCCCTACTGGGTCGCCATCATCATGGGTAGCATGACAGGGGCGGCAGGAGGCGTGATACGCGACGTGCTGCTCAACAACGTGCCCGTCATCTTTCACAAAGAGATCTATGCCACAGCATGTGTGGCAGGCGGATTTCTATACTGGGTGCTCATCCGACTGGATGCAGGCATTCCCATCACGACGACAGCCACCTTTTTCTTTGTATGCGCCATACGCCTGTTGGCAGTACGCTATCATATTAGCCTGCCATCGCTAAAGCAAAAGGAGTAAGAATAGTACTAAAAACAGGACGACAATCACACCCTACACCTCATGTAGGCCAAGGGCGTCGTCCTTTTTTTTAGCCTCATCATGAAATAGGCATCTGCTTTTCACGAAAAAGAATGACTAAAAAAGCAAAAAATAGCAGATTTGGGCTTTTGTTTTGAGTTTCAAGTGGTTGTGGCAGTTGTTGGCTTTAAGTGACGTTCGTGAGGAAATGCGAAAATGGCGGATTTGAGAAGTAGAAACGCTTTCAAGTCATTACCTCAAAGAAACTCTCTAATAAGCATTTTTAACGGCTTCGGTTTTTACTTCTCAATTCTGCACAGGTTGTGAATTTGCCATGCAACTCTCATGATTTAATTTTGCACAGAACAAAAAGCAAGGAATTATGAGAAGTACATTCAAGACAGTCTTCTATGTAAACGGAAGCAAGGAGAGAAACGGAATTGTCCCTATCATGGGACGTGTGACAATCAACGGAACTATCGCACAGTTCAGTTGCAAGCTGAGCGTGACCAAGGCGATATGGGATGCCAAGGGCAACAGAGCCAAAGGCAGAAGCAAGGAAGCCAATGAGGTGAACTTTGCGCTTGATAACATCAAGGCTCAAATCGCTAAGCATTACCAACGGCTTTCCGACCGTGAGGCGTTCGTTACCGCTGAAATGGTGAGAAACGCATATCAAGGCATAGGTACGGAGTATGAGACATTACTCAGAGCTTTTGACAAGGAGAACGCAGCCTTTGCCCAACGCGTGGGAAAAGACCGAGCTGTCCGAACCTACCGCAAGTATCTGACGGTAAGAAAGTACGTTGCCGAGTTCATCAAATTTCAGTACAAGCGCAGCGATATGTCCATGAATGAGCTTACCGAGGAGTTCATCCGTGATTTTTGTCTGTATTTGAAGAATGTCATTGGACTCACGCAATCTACCATTTGGATATACTCCATACCATTGAAGCATATCGTCACGGCAGCACACTACAACGGCAAGATACAGAGAAATCCGTTTGCCATGTACCACGTTGACCCAGACCACAAGGAGCGTGAGTTCTTGACAGAGGAAGAATTGGACATATTTGCAGGAATAGAGTTGGAAAATCCCAACTTTGCTTTTGCGAGAGACTTGTTTATGTTTGGTTGTTGGACAGGTATCTCTTTCGTTGACATCAAGAATCTTACAGAGGACAATGTTGCCATTATAAGTGGGTCTCCATGGATAGTTTCTCAGCGTCAAAAGACAGGCGTACCATTCAAAATTAAACTGATAGATGCAGCCATACAGATAATTGAACGTTACAAGCCATTGAGAAAAGATATGCACTTGTTTAATATTGGCTCACTTGACATGGTAAACAAGCGTATAAAGAAAGTGGCAAAAATGTGTGGCATCAAGAAGCGAATTTCATTTCATGTAAGCCGGCATTCGTTCGCAGTTTTGGCTTTAAACTACGGTATGCCGATAGAGAGTGTAAGCAAGATACTGGGACATACGGACATCGCCACAACACAAATTTACGCAAAGGTGACAAGTACTAAATTGGAGCATGACATATCAGCTTTTGAAAGTCGAATCAAGGGGCATATGCCGACAATGGGGGGAATGGCATGAAAAGGACTGTAATCACCGTGGACGGAAATGGAATGTTATCCATTCCGTCCAACTTGCAAGACTTGTGGATGAGTGAGGGTGAATTGGTTGATATGCTTCATGTCACCGCCATGAAACTCCATGCTGTGATAAGGTCAATATACAAGGATGGTTTATTGACGGTGTCGGAAGTCCAACAGAAACAGGAAACTTCCAATGGCATTTGGCAAACGTTGTATGGCTTTCCGATGATTGTTGCCCTTTGCTTCCGTATAAACTCATACGGGGCCGCTCGGTTTCGTGCCACCATCTTCAAGAGATTGTACGGGGCAAAAGAGAAAAGTAGTGTCATTATCCTACAACTCAATAGAAGAACAACCGCCTTTAGTTGAATGTCCTCTTGCTTGTTTGTTGGCTTGGCGCTGTCGTACTGTCGTGAATAAGTACTGAAGCATAAGCATGACATTCTTACTTGTAGGGGGATGAGTTCTGTTCATAAAAATGACGGACAAAACACCCCTTATTTTTGTTGAATTGTTGAATATGATGAAAGAAGTATTGAACATCAGGCATTTACGGCTCAACATATTCTCAACAAATCTCTCAACAAAAGAAAGATAATGTTGAAAAGAGAAAACCATGAACACCATTCCTTTCTTTCTTTTTTGCCCAGTAATGTTGTGTAGAGCTATTTGTTGAGAGTTTGTTGAGGGTATAAGTGGTTGGTTCTCATAAAGATAACACCTATCTTCAACAATTCAACGTTTTACATGCCCTCACTTGGTACGCTGTAAAATGTGCTTGTGGATTAATTGGCAACCGCTCTATTCTCCGAAATGGTTGCAGCAACGTTCCTTGGAGGCTTTGCGCCTCCAGCCACTTGGGCGAACCTCCGCAGTGTTTTAGCATGGCATTAGATTTATGCAGACTATACCGAGGACACACAGCACACTCGGCATAGTTCACAAAGGAAATCAACAACACACAACTGAAACACTTGGCAAGTTTCACACTGAAAATATCACCTTTTCCTTTGCAAACTCCATGTACAAAGTAGCTTGTGTCTGTGACCTTGTTCTTTCAATGTGGCAGCTTTGATGTTTGGCGTAAATTGAGAGAATTAAGGTCTGCAACCTTGGGCATGGAAAGCCGAAAGGCAAATATCTCGTCTTTTGTTCTTAGAGGAGGGAGCGAGGTTATGTTTTGGAAACCCCAAAACTCCTCGCTCCACCATGAGGGCGGAGAAATTTTGCTCCCGATGGTCGCAGAAAGTGAGTGTACCAACTGTAAGCAGTATATCGAATGGCAAACATACAGAAACAAGACTATTCTTTGCGGAAATGCTACATTAAGACAAAGAATGCTTCCTTTTTATTTTCATCAATATCTGCCTTTTTGCGGAAGCTAATCCTGGGGATAGGGTCTCTTGTTCCAACATGTCCAATGCCATCTTTAACTCGCTGAGAAGTTCGGGATAATACTTCATTTGCCCATAAGCAAGCTTCATGCAATAGGCTCGTATAGCATAGGGTTGAGCGCAAGCGGTAATCTTGCTTACACAGAAGTCTATGAAATCCGAGCGGAGGAATTCTTCTTCAAACGGTTGGCGTAAGAGAAGATTGAGCATTAGACGGCGTTTCCCAACATGCTCTTCCTTCATCACTCGGTCAATCAGCTCGTCATGTTTGCAATAAAGCCACTCATTATTGGCTAAGTCGAAATTTGATAGAACATGCAGTGCATTGAATGCTACTCGGTTGTCCTCATCGAAAGTGAGCCGATAGAGTTCTTCCTTTCGGTGATTGTTCTCTTCGCCTTGGGTGAGAAAGCATAGCTCATGGATGTTATCCATGCTAATTCTACCAATTAGTTTTTGTTTCATATCATGCAGCTTAGTGTCCCATTCTTGATGTATCAACTGCCTTTACTTTCTTTTCCTTGTAACCACCGAACTTATATATAACAGCAAAAGTGGCAGTAGCCCAATTGTTGTTAATTTTCATACGGTAATCTTGATTACCTTGTACGGAACGAGTGTCTGCCTTGTTGTTGAAGATGTTGCTGCCATTGATGCGCAATCCCCATTTCCCATCATGTGAAGTCCATTGTAACTTGGCATTCATTCTAAAGATAGGACTTACATCATAAACACCTTGTATTACTTTTGACTGAAAGAAAGGGTTGAGTATAAGGCGTAAGTCTTGTGTGCTGCAAAGTTTTATAGATGCAGTACCTCCAAGTGCTGCTGTCAGCTTCTTGCGGTTGAATGGCAAATCGAAGAAATGGTCACTTTTGGCATGTTTATAGATTCCTACAGCAAACACATTACCGTTGAGCCATTTGCCAGCACCGAATATTGCAGAGGCTTGCAATCCAAAGCTATTCTCATAGTTGAAGTTGGTTTCCTTCAATATTACCGCCATACGGTCTGTTGGTTGGTACGGTAACTGCACAGAATAATCAGGTTTCAGACTTGCAAAAGCCATCAGCGTATAACGTCTTTTAATCTGCCACATAAGGTTGACATTGTAATAAGAGTATGGTTTCAAATCAGGATTGCCATGTATCTCGGTATATGCTGATGAGTAAAATACACTGCTCATTGTTGACCAATAGCTCGGAAATTCAGAATTGGAACTGAATGACAAGTTGAGTAAATGGTTCTCGTTGATATTCCACAGGGCATTGAGTGACGGATATATGCGCCATTTGTCCCATATCGGTGAATGGTATTGTTCGGCTGCTGCGGATACTTCAAAACTAATTGCCTTGTTTATCTGTTTGCTGAAACCTGCGTATATATTCCAAATACGTTCGTTGATGTCCACACTGCTTGTTGCATTAGGCAGAATGTTACCCTCTTTGTCGATGGTGTTCTGATAACTCTTGTTGCTTGTGAATTGTCCCTTTACACCATACGACAATCCCCAACCATGTGTAAAAGAATGGTTTTGGTCGGCTGCGAACATCCATTTGCTGATAGTCTGTTCACTGCCACTTGTAAGGTTGCGTTCCGTTTCTGTCGTATTTTCATCTGCATACATCGTACCGTCAAGTTTTTGTTGTTGAGGGGTACGATAGTTAGTGTACGAACCACTAATGTTAAGTCCAAAAGGAAGTGAGTAGTTTACATCAACATTGTGCAGATACACATGAGTGTCGTAATGCATTCCGCTTACACTTGAACCTGTAGTGTGATTGTTGGAGCAAGACTTTTGCCATTTTCCCGTATAGGCAATGTCAAGTCGATGGTTCTTGCTAAATGCATAATTCATACCAAGTCGGTAGTCATGAGCAATACCAAATGATTTCTGCCACGTTTCATCGTTGTAGTGAATACGCCCGTTATCCAATGGATGGTTGGCTATGCGTGAAGATTCACCATATGAATTGCCGTCAATAAATTGATATTGTGCATCCATTCCAAATTTGCCCCTCTGCATGGAAAGATAGAAATCTCCAAACTCTCTGGAATATTTGTTTTGCTGTAATCCTCCATTTATCTGTCCCGACAACTGATTTTTCCCTGCATAATCTTTCGTGACGATATTTATAGCCATGCCACGAACATGATAACGTGCAGGAGCAGCAAGCATCACCTCTGCTTTAGCCAACTGTGCAGCAGGCATCGCTTTCAATCTGTCTGCAAGCTGTTCTTGCGTTAAAGTGGTCGCCTGTCCGTTGATGATAAGCGTCACCTCGTTGCCGGAAAACTTGATGCCACCATCAGCATCACTAACACCAGGAATACGTGTAAGAGCCTCATAGGCATTGTCGGCAGGTAGTTGCTTCATGAGTAACGGCATGTTATAGGATAACATACCTCGCTCAGCCTTGACGATAGGACGCGAACCTTTGACCATTATTTCGGGAAGGTTGTGCATCATGTTCTCCATTGTGAGCGAATCATTCTGCGTCTGAGTTTGAGCTTTCACGTTAGCAACTGAAAGCAGAAATAATCCTAAAAGGAATACTTTATTGTCCATATTTTACCTTTCTAATCTACATTCTCTTTCTATAACTTTCAAAAGTACGAAAAAAAATCCATAAACGAGAACGTTTTGCTTTGTATTGTAGGAATGAGGACGACATTTAACATTTCTCTTACTTTTAATGCCGTATATGAAATTTATCTATGCTGCATAGACAATGTGTTGCTACATTTGGAATAAGCACACTTCCAACCCCAAATTAATAATCTATAAAAACAAAGCAAAAAGTGTCGTTTTTCAGATTTTAGGTTTAACTTTGCATCCGAAAAGAGTTGTTTGGCAAGCAAGGCAAACTTATGTAGAATGTAGAAGTTAAAACTATTGCCAAGTCATTACCTCTATTGAGGAAAGACACTCATAAATCGCTCATTTTAAGCTATTCAGAAGATTTTAGCAGAATTTTTTAGAAAAAAACGGCAACTCACCAGTTTTTTCTTCCCCTAATGGGCGGAGTTTCAAAGAAAAAATCGTAACTTTGTGCCCATCCGAAAAAAGACAGAAAAGAAGCCATTACAACGAAAGGCATAGTTAAAAACTAAAAGACACTACCATCTTATGACAAAGAACGAGAAGAAATGGGCGGAGAACTACGAGTTGTTGAAGGAGTATATCGCTGAGCATCGACAGCTGCCAGACAAGAAGAAAGTCGAACATCGTTCGCTACTCAACTGGTGGAAGTACAACCGCAAGCTGATCAGACAGGGCAAACTGGACGAGATGCGAACGGAGCTGCTGATGGAATTGGGCAATTCGAGAATCAACCACCGCTAAAATGACGGTCATGCCGTAAATGCGTTTAGAATCAGACTGCTGACCTCTCGCTACGCTACAAGTATGGGGGCCAAACCGATCCTACAGGTTGAGGGTGCGCCAAGAATCTTGGTCGCACCCTCAACTATTTTCATCTAAACTATGGTAGCTTATATCTCAAGTACACACCTCTTCTATTGACATAACGACAGATCATTCAAATTCATAGCTGGAAATGGGAAAACATGTTATTGCTCATCCGTCTTCAGATCATCTATCTGTCGAAGAACCCCGTTGAGGCGTCTGCGTGACTGCATCAGGAAGTAGATGCCGCAAGCAAGACCGGCCAAACCGCCAACTACGCCTCCCCATAGCATGCCGTTGGCCATGTTTTCCTCCATACCTTGCCCACAATAGTAGAAGAAGCCAATGACCCAGACGATGAGAAACGGGATGGAGAACTTAAGCCAATTATTACCCAACCGCTTGTACTCGACAATGTGACCAGCCACCTTGAGCAAATCGCCCGCCAGTAAGTCCTCGCCCGTCAGGCGGCGCACAGACCATATCGAGAAGACAACAGCCAACAGCAGATACGCTATTGTCACCCCAACGAACCACAGGGGCAATCCCCACAACGGTTGCATGAAGTAGAAAAGCGGCAAGGTGAACAAAGAGGGCAACAAGGTCTGAAGCGTCACCCTGCACTCTTTGTCCAGTTCGCTTTTCATCGCACGGCGCATCAATCGTTCGTTCACTATCTTCTGTTCACTGAGAAGCGATCGCAACTCACTCATATCCTGGCGCATCTGCTCCATTTCGTCGTTATAAACTTGATTCTTATCCATCATGATATTCCTTTCTTTTAATGTTAATGTCTCTACGAAAAGCCTTTCACCTGTCTTACGCTACTGTTTCCCAGCTGCAATCCATGGAGGAAATCTGCATGCGCAGACATTTGTCAGTCTTTCGAAAGACGGTGAGTCTATTCCTTCATTTTCTTCATCTGCTCCCGGATGCGCACTAAACGAACGGATACGTTTTTGGCGGTGATGCCGAGGATCTGGCCTATCTCGTCGTAGCTGAGGTCTTCAAGCCACAACAGCACGATGGCTCTGTCGAACGGTTGCAGACGCGCGATACGCCTATGAAGTTGGTCCACTCGCTGCGCTCGCTCCTCCTGCGGGTCGAAGAAGTTGACGTCCATAGTCAGCGGCACGGTCTTGCGGCGTCGCTTGTTGCGATCGAGCGAAATACAGGTGTTGAGCGCCACGCGGTATATCCATCCACGCAAGGCTTCGTCGCCCCCCTGATACTTCGGCAGTCCGCGCCAGACGTTGATTAGGGTCTCCTGAAATAGGTCCGCCACCTCGTCCTCGTCTTTGGAGAACATGTAGCACACGGTATATATCGTGTTCTTATGAGAGCGCACAAGGCGTTCAAAGTTTTCTTTCTGCTTGTCCATTGTTTCTGTTTAAAAACGCTTACACTATATAAACGCACAAAATGGTAAAAAAACTACAGAACACCGAGAAAAAAAACAGATGGGTGGATTGAAAAAGGAAATGATGAGACCCATGCGGAGTTTCACTTTGCATAGATGAAAGCTAAAGGCGTATTCCTCAAGCTATCTCTCGCTTCTCCAAACAAATACCTCTCATTTCATATAAGGGAAAAAGGCTAACGCGTAGGTCGCAGGGCAAACGACCCGAACGACCTACGCGCTTGTTGAATGACGATGATTGGAAGCCGTCTTATCCGAAGAAGACGTAAGCAATGGCGATGGCAGCAATCACACCTGCCAAATCAGCCAACAAGCCGCAACTGACGGCATGGCGGGTATTCTTGACGCTGATACTTCCGAAATAGACCGCCAACACATAGAACGTCGTGTCGGTCGATCCCTGGAAGATACAACTCAGTCGGCCGATAAAGGAGTCGGCTCCATAGTTGTCCATGGCCTCCAGCATCAAACCTCGCGCGCCACTTCCGCTAAGCGGCTTCATGAAGGCTGTGGGGAGCGCACCGACAAACTGGTCGTCCAGACCGCAGGCTCTGACACACCAGGCAATGCCCTCAACGAGCATATCCATCGCTCCAGAGGCACGAAACACGGCCACGGCCACAAGGATCGCCACCAAATAGGGGATGATGCGAACTGCAGTATGAAATCCGTCCTTGGCGCCCTCGATGAAAGCATCATAGACATTGATCTTTTTGAATGCTCCCATGGCTATGAAGGTGACGATAATACCAAGCAAGATCACGTTAGCCGTCACATTCGTCACGAGCGCCATCGTATCCTTGTCCATCTGCCCAAAACCCCAGACGATGACTCCCACAGAAGCGATGAATCCACCTAAAGTCAGGAGAAGCAAAGGCTGAAAAAGATTGATCTTCTGCCAAAGAGCGGTAATGATGATACCGGCAAGTGTTGCTACTGTCGTGGCGATGAGGATAGGAATGAAAACGTCGGTCGGCATGGCTGCCCCCTTGGCCGCACGGAAGGCCAGAATCGTAGTAGGGATGATGGTCAGACCACTCGTATTGAGCACGAGAAACATGATCATCGGGTTGGTGGCCGTGTCTTTCCGCGTGTTCAGTTCCTGCATCTGCTGCATGGCTTTCAGTCCTGTGGGGGTAGCAGCATTGTCAAGGCCCAGCATATTGGACGCGATGTTCATGAAAATGGATCCCATGACAGGATGGTTCTTCGGAATGTCAGGGAAGAGTTTGGTGAAGACTGGACTGAGAACGCGCGCCAGCACATTGACCGCTCCGGCTCGCTCGCCTATCTTCATGATGCCAAGCCACAAGGCCAATACGCCCGTGAGGCCCAAAGAGGTCTCAAAAGCGGTCTTGGAAGAGTCGAAGGTGGCCTGTACCATGTTGGTGAATACCTCCGTGTTGCCCATGAAGCACAATTCCACCAGCCCAAAGAGGAAGGCTATGACGAAAAAGGCTATCCAAATGTAATTTAATACCATAGTCGTTTTGTCCTTTAAGATTTGAATTTTAAGATTTGTATTTTAAGTTGCATTTTAATCACTGCAAAAGTAGAAAAAAAAATAATACGACGGGCAAAATCTGGCGTTTTTTTTGGTCTTCTCCTATATTTTTTATGGCAATGGCCCCAAGACTATGATTTGAAGGCAAGTAGAAGCGCTGGAAAGGACAAAAAATCCCGGCGACTTGTCTCAAGCCACCGGGAAAGTCTATGAAACCTGAACCATCGGGATGGTTCAGCAAGTATTCACTTCCAAATAATCTAACAACACTTTGTCAATCAACTAACTCTTATGTGGAAAACCAATCCATTTTGTTCACTAATGCTATATTATTATCTTTGTTACACTTCTATAAAGGCAAGCAACGTGCCATGACCACAAACATGACAATTTGTCCAATACTATATGACACCTTGTCTACTGCAAGACAAGTCAGGACATCATGGAGAGGAGAAAAAATCCGGACTATTGTCTTAGGCGATTCTTCGCCCCAGACAACAGTCCGGATGAATGATATAATCAGCCTCATCCAGCCTTTCTCCTTATATATTATAGAGGGACAAGCCTACTTATATACAAGGCTCGACATTACTTATGTATCAAGCTGGCCTTAACTTACGTACAAGCCTTGACCTAACTTAGGTACAAAAGACAGCCTATCCCAAGGAGCTTAGGCACGGGAGGAAGGGAGAGAGACTACAGTCTTCTCAGTTTAACCGTGAAGTGGCGCATCAGCGGAGCCTCCCATTCGATGGCAACACCACGGGTCACCTGCTCGCGGCGGTCATAGACATTCTTGAGCGCGGCGGCGATGACGTCCATGTGGTTGTCGGTATAGACGCGACGAGGGATGGCAAGACGCAACAGATCGAGGCCTCCGAAGCGGTTCTCATGCGTCACGGGGTCGCGGTCGGCCAGCATATAGCCAATCTCGCAGCCACGGATGCCAGCCTCCAAATAGAGCTCACAGGTCAGGGTCTGTGCTGGGAACTCCTCCTTGGGCACGTGCGTGAGCACCTTGTCTGCATCGATGAACACACCATGACCACCCACGGGACGCTGGTAGGGGATGCCATACTCGTCAAGTTTCTTGGCCAGATACTGCACCTGGTGGATGCGGGTCTCCAGCATGTCAAACTCCGTATTCTCGTCAAGACCAACGGCTACGGCATTGAGGTCGCGACCGTTGAGACCACCATAGGTCAAGTAGCCCTCATAAGGAATACAGAAGCTCTTTGCTCCCTCGTACCAGTCCTCTTTTCTCGTGGCGATAAATCCACCCATATTGACGATGGCGTCCTTCTTGCAGGACATGGTGGCAGCATCGGCGTCAGCATACATCTCCAGGACTATCTCCTTGATGGTCTTGTCGGCGTAGCCCGGCTCGCGGGTCTTGATGAAATAGGCGTTCTCGGCAAAACGGGCTGAGTCCATGACGACAGGCACGCCATAACGATGGCAGAGGGCGCAGGTAGCCTTGATATTCTCCATGCTCACGGGCTGACCACCGACGGTATTGTTGGTGACGGTCAGAACCATGAAAGGCACGTTGCCCGGATTCTCCTTCAGCACCTTCTCCAGTTTCTCCAGAGAGACGTTACCCTTGAAGGGAACTTCGAGCTGGGCATCCTTGGCATCGTCGGTCGTCACGTCGATGGCAAAAGCCTTGCGGGCCTCGATATGACCCTTGGTCGTGTCGAAGTGGGCGTTGCCCGGAATGACGTTGCCTTCCTTGACAAGGAAAGAGAAGAGCACGTTCTCGGCTGCACGTCCCTGGTGGGTCGGGATGACATAGTGGAGGCCGAGGATCCTGCGGACCGTCTCCTCAAACTTATAGAAGCTCGTCGCACCTGCGTAGCTCTCGTCGCCCAGCATCATGGCGGACCACTGGCGGTCGCTCATCGATCCCGTACCACTATCGGTAAGGCAGTCGATATAGACCTGCTCGGCCCTCAGCTGGAACACATTATAATTGGCGGCCTTCAGCCACTCCTCACGCTCTGCGCGCGTACTCTTACGGATGGGTTCAACCATCTTGATCTTCCATGATTCTGCGAAAGGTATTTCCATTATGCTTATGGATTTAGGTTATAAAAATGACATATCAAATGTCTGTTAGCGATGCAAATGTACAAAAAAGAATCGAGAATAGACGCAAAGGGAGAGAAAATTTTGAGAAACATTTGCATTTTATTATCTTTTACCACACTTGCCACCTCTTGTGACAAATACCCGACGAGTCCACACGAGCAGAAGAATGACTTCCCCGGGCTTTCCTCCCCTCTGTTTCCGTCCCTCTTCTCCTATAATAAATGGTTAAAAACGACAAAACATAGTGCTGTTAGGCATTTATTCCGTAATTTTGCACCTTCAAAGCTCATGAGAAAGAATACGGTTATCATCCTCTTGATGGCGGCAGTCGCATTGGCGGCAGCCCAATGGGTCATGCCTCTTACTTTGGGGGCGAGTTATTCGCTCTCCACAGGATCAGGCCAGGACACTACCCTCCACAACGCGCTACCCGTGGAGGGTATAACCGATGGACAGTCAGGAGCCAACGCCGCAACCGACTCCCTCACCCTTCCTACAGACACTCTGGTCCTGGACAGTCTCGAAAGAGCCATCCGGGCCTTCAACCAGCATATCGACGATTCGCTCCGTGCCGACAGCATCATGAAGGCCAGTCGCAAGGGCATTGACGCCCCCGTGAAGTTCTCCGCTGAAGACTCCATTGTCTATGACGCCATAGGCGGTTCCGCACGCCTCTTCGGTGATTCGAAGGTCGATTATCAGAACATGAAGCTCACCTCCGACAAGGTCTATATGCACCTCGACAGTTCCTTGGTGCGCGCCACGGGCACCAAGGACAGCACGGCGGAGAACGGCATCAAGGGAAGCCCCGTCTTCTCTCTGGGCAACACGGAGTATGAGAGCGACACGATGGCCTACAACTTCAAGACGCAGAAGGGTCTCATTCGTGGCGTCTATACCGCTCAGGATGACGGCTTTATGCGAGGTGAGATCGGCAAGCGCGACTCCACGGGCACCGTCTATCTCAAGCACGGACGCTACACGACGTGCGACGATCCACACCCCGACTTCTACATCGCCCTCTCTCGTGCCAAGGTGCGTCCGGGCAAGGACGTGGTCTTCGGTCCCGCCTATCTGGTCGTGGCCGACGTGCCCCTGCCCCTCGCCATCCCCTACGGCTTCTTCCCGTTCTCCAAGAAATACAGTTCGGGCTTCATCATGCCCTCCTATGGCGAGGAGAATGACCGCGGCTTCTATCTCCGCGACGGAGGCTACTACTTCGCCATCAGCGACAAGTGGGACCTGAAGTTGCTCGGCGAGATCTACACGGAGGGCAGCTGGGGCCTGAGCGCGGCCAGCAACTACCGCAGGAGATACCGCCACAACGGATCGTTCTACTTTAGTTATCAGAACACGAAGACAGGCGACAAGGGAATGCCGGACTACACCAAGCAGGAGAGCTTCAAGATTCAATGGAACCATCGCCAGGACCCGAAGGCCAGTCCCTTCAGCCAACTCTCGGCGAGCGTCAACTTCGCCACATCGAGTTATGAGCGCAACAACCTCAACTCGATGTACAACCCGCAGACGCTGACCCAGTCGACCCGCACCTCTTCCGTCAGCTACAGCACGGGCTTCTCCTCCATCGGCATGTCGCTCAGCACCACGGCCAACCTCTCGCAGAACATGCGCAACAGCGTCATCTCGCTCACCCTGCCAGACCTTAATGTAAGCATCGCCCGCTTCTACCCCTTCCGCCGCAAGAACAGAGCTGGCAAGGAGCGCTGGTACGAGAAGATCTCCGTCAGCTACACGGGTCAGATGAGCAACAGCATCACCACGAAGGAGGACCAGCTGCTCCACTCCAACCTCATCGACGACTGGCGCAACGGACTGCAGCACACCATTCCCGTGCAGGCCAACTTCACGCTCTTCGACGTCATCAACATCACACCCTCGCTGAGCTTCACCGACCGCATGTACACCAAGAAGATCAACCGGTCCTGGGACGACGCGGCCTCCAAGGAGCGCACCGATACCATCCACGGCTTCTACAACGTCTATAACTGGAGCCTGTCGCTGGCAGCCAGTTCGAAGATATATGGATTCTGGACACCGAGCAAGAAGATCTTCGGCGACAAGATTCAGACCATCCGCCATGTCATCACGCCGCAGGTGACGCTCTCCTATGCGCCTAACTTTGGCGCGCGCCGCTACGGCTACTACGATAGTTACCAATACACCGACGCCAACGGCGAGGTGCATCTCGTGGAGTACTCCCCCTACCAGAACGAACTCTACAGCGTCCCTGGACGCAACAAGACGGAGATGATCACCTGGGACGTGAGCAACAACATCGAGATGAAGATCAAGAGCGACAAAGACTCCACAGGCTACCGCAAGATCAGCATCATCGACGAACTGGGCTTCAACATGAGCTACAATGCTGCCACCGACTACCATCGCTGGAGCGATCTGGGCATGAGGCTGCGCCTGAAGTGGTGGAAGAACTACACCTTCTCCGTCAACGCCCAGTTTGCCACCTACGCCTACGAGCTGGACGAACACGGCAAACCCTACGTCGGCAACCATACCGAGTGGGGCTACGGCCGTCTGCCCCGCTTCCAAGGTATGAGCCAGAACTTCTCGTTCACGATCAATCCCGAGAAACTCAAGAAGTGGTTCGGAGGCGGCAGCAGCAAAGACAGTAAGGAGGAAGACAAAGACGACGAGGGACTGGACACCGACATTGAGTCGAACGTCGATGACGACATGGAGCGCGGCAAGCACGGCGCAAAGAAGCGCGGAAGCGGCGTGGCCGAAACCGATGCCGACGGCTACATGCGCTTCAACATGCCTTGGTCGCTCACCATCGGCTATGGCATCACCATGCGCGAGAACACAGAAGGCAAGTTCAACTACAACCGGATGCGCTACCCCTACAAGTTCTCGCAGACGCTCAACCTCAGCGGAAACATCCGCATCTCCGACGGGTGGAACATCAACTTCTCGTCGGGCTACGACTTTGACAATCACAAGATGAGCATGACCACGGCAAGCCTCTCGCGCGACCTCCATTGCTTCAACATGAGCGCCTCGGTCGTCCTCTCGCCCTACACGTCATACAACTTCACGTTCCGTTGCAACGCGGCCACGCTGACCGACGCACTCAAGTATGACAAACGCTCGGGCGTAAGCAACGCCATCCAGTGGTACTAAGCTACCGAAAGCCCTGCCCCTCTCTGCCGCATCCCGAACGGTTCCCGAAGGCATCCCGAAGGTAAACAGGGGGAAAGCAGGGGAAAGGCAGAGGGCAACGACAAGCAAGGCCAAAACTGCGGGAAAAGTTTCTCAGAAAGAAAAAAAGTAGCTATCTTTGCAACAAATTAGAAAAATAAGAGTTATTATCTATAAAGAAAAAATAACAACTACGTGATGACAACGGATTTTGTTCGCGGTAATCTTAAGAAAGTTTTGCTTCTCCTGATGCTGACATTCTGTGCGGCAGGAGTTTATGCGCAGTCGAGTATGTCCGACTCGCAAGTGATGGAATATATTGCCAAGGAATATCAGAAAGGCACTTCCCAGGCACAGATTGTCACCAAACTCATGCAAAACGGTGTGCAAATATCGCAGATACGGCGCGTCCGCGACCAGTATCAGCGCATGAAGAAGAACACCAGCATGGGTGCTGCAGACGGCGTGGAGCAAGGCGACGACCGCAGCCGTACGAACAACGGACAGGTCACGCCGGGCAAGGAGAAGCTCTCGCGCCAGCAGATGGCTGAGCAGACGATGCAGGACTACAACCAGGCGCAGATGGAGTCGAACCAGTATTCCACCCAGCGACTGAAGGACCTGCGCGACCAGAAGACCGCCAACAAGAAATATGACGAGACCGATCCCGAGTTTATCCTGATGCAACAGGAACTCAACGGCATCCTGCCGGGCGACACGGCCCAGATGTACGAGGAGCTGGTCGAGGCCTTGAAGCGCAAGAAGAAGCAGGTATTCGGCCGCGACATCTTCAGCAACGAGAACCTCTCCTTCGAGCCCAATGTCAACATGGCCCTGCCCAAGAACTACCGCCTCGGCCCTGGCGACAACGTCTTCATCGACATCTATGGCGCCTCACAGAAGTCCATCCAGGCCACCGTAGCCCCGGACGGTGTCCTCACCATCGAGGGCTTCGGCCCCGTTCAGGTGAGCGGCCTGACCGTGGCCCAGGCCAACGCCCGCGTCAAGCAGCAGTTGGGCCGCCGCTACAGCAGTTCGAGCATCCGCCTCTCAGTGGGCCAGACCCACACCATCTTGGTCAATGTGATGGGTGAGGTCAACACGCCGGGCACCTATACCGTCTCTTCCTTTGCCACCGTATTCAACGCCCTCTACCTGGCTGGTGGCATCAGCGACCTGGGTACGCTTCGCAATATCAAGGTCTATCGCAACAACAAGCTTATCTCCGTCATCGACGTCTATGACTACATCCTCAACGGCCAGCAGCGCGGCAACGTCCACCTGGCCGACAACGATGTGATCGTGGTCGGAGCCTACGACTGCCTTGTCAACATCACGGGCAAGGTGAAGCGTCCGATGTACTACGAGATGAAACGCAACGAGAGCCTCGCCTCCCTCATCCGCTACGCAGGCGGTTTCTCTGGCGACGCCTATACGAAGTCCGTGCGCGTCTTCCGCAAGACGGGACGCGAATGGTCCATCTACAACGTCAACGAGTTTGACACCTCCAGCTTCGGCATGTCGGATGCCGACTCCGTGGATGTCGATTCCGTCATCGCCCGCTACGACAATATGGTGGAGGTGCGAGGCGCCGTGTTCCGCCCAGGTCAGTATGAGGTGGGCGGCGACATCAATACCGTTAAGTCGTTGCTGCAGGCTGCCGAAGGCGTGACCGAGGAGGCATTTACCGCGCGAGCCGTCATGCACCGTCTCAAGGCCGACCGCACCCTGGAAGTCGTCTCTGTCGATGTGGAGGGCATTCTGACGGGTCGTGCAGCCGACATCCCGCTGCAGAATGGCGACATTCTCTTCATACCAACACGTACGGACATGCAAGAGGAACGGACGCTGACCATAGACGGAGAGGTGCAATATCCCGGTATATATCAATATGCAGACAACGAGACGCTGGAGGACTTCATCCTTCAGGCGGGCGGACTGACAATGAAGGCCTCGACCGTACGTGTGGACGTGAGCCGCAGAATCATCAATCCCCGCGCCCTGGAGACGGACTCCATCCTCGCCCAGACCTACACCTTCGCCCTGAAGGATGGCTTTGTCATCGACGGCGAACCGGGCTTCGTGCTCCAGCCGTTCGATCAGGTGTTCGTCCACCGCAGCCCTGGCTACAACGAGCAGCAGAACGTGGAGGTGAGCGGTCAGGTACTGTTTGCCGGAACCTATACGCTCAAGACCCGCAACGCCCGCCTCTCCGACATCATGCGCCGTTGTGGTGGCCCGACCAATATGGCCTACGTCGCGGGTGCACACCTGGAGAGAAAGACCAACGAGACGGAGCGCATCCGTATGCAGGAGATTCAGCGCATGGCGCGTGAGCAGCAGCAGAAGAACCTCCTGGAGATAGCCACCAGAAGTTCTAACGCAGCTGGTGCCACTACCGTGATGAAGCAAGCCAACGACGTGGAGATGCAACGCTACACCATCCCCGACTACTACCCCGTGGGTATCCGCCTGGACGAAGCCATGCGCAATCCTGGTGGCAACGCTGACATCATCCTCCGCGACGGCGACCGCCTGGTCATCCCCGAGTACAACGGCACGGTGAAAATCAACGGTGCCGTGCTCCACTCCAACACCGTGGGCTACGTAGCTGGCAAGAAGGTCTCCTACTACATTGATCAGGCAGGTGGCTTTGCGAGCGACGCGAAAAAGCGCCAGACCTATATCCTTTATATGAATGGTAGTGTGGCCCGCGTGGGCCATGACGCCAAGGTAGAGCCAGGATGTGAGATCTTCGTTCCGACCAAGGCCCAGAGCAAGATGTCGCTGGCTGAGACGCTGAGCATTGGCTCAAGCGCGGCATCCATCGCCGCCGTGATCGCCACCATCGCCAACCTCTTGAAGTAAACGATAGCAAGGAGCGAGCCGCACACGTCAGATCCATCAACAAGGACACTTTGAAAAATCATGAACAGATTCGATATCAAGCGTAAATGGGAAGAGTTTCAGAAGAAGCGGGAGCAGAAGAAGGCAACCGCCTCTACTGACAGCGAATCCAAAGACACGATAGAGGAATCCACCTTGGAAACCTCTACGGAGGAGCAAGTGGACACACAGGCTGAAAGCCCATCCACTCCTTCCGCCCCCACCATGACCAAGGACTCCACAACGACCGACGAGGACGACACCATCGACCTGAGGGAGATAGGCCGCCGCCTGTGGAAGAAGAAATGGTGGTTTGTGGCCCTGCTGCCCGTAGCGGCGGTAGTCTCTGCCATCATCATCGTGGACGTGCCCCGCACCTACACGACCAGCACGACCATGGCGCCAGAGATAGAAAATCCTGTCAGCTCGGGTGGTGCTCTCAGTTCCATCGCAGCCTCCTTTGGCTTCGATATGTCAGCCGTCCAGAGTACAGACGCCATCTCTCCGACGCTCTATCCTGACTTGATGGAGGACAACGGCTTCGTGGCAAGCCTCTTCAACATCCGCGTCGTAACGGCGGACAAATCGGTCGATACGACCTACTACGCCTACATGCGCTACCATCAGGACCAGTCTTGGCTCTCGCAGCAGGGCGACACGATCATGAAGAAGATCGAGAAGATGTTTCCCAAGTCCAACAACGAATTCAAGGGCAACACCTCCAAGAGTCAGTTCAACCCCTACTTCCTCTCCAAAAAAGACGACGGCATCGTCAACAAGATGCGCGACGACATAGGCATCAGCGTGGACAAGAAAACGGGCGTCATCTCTATCACCGCCACGGCACAGGATCCGCTGGTCTGCCAGACGCTTGCCGACTCCGTGCGCGAGCGCCTGCAGAACTTCATCATCAAGTATCGTACCAACAAGGCACGCCGCGACGTGGAGTACTACGAGAAACTCGCCGACGACGCCCGCGCGGAATATGAGAAGACGCGCCGCCTCTATGCCAAGACGGCAGACGAGAATCTCGATGTGATCCTGGAGAGCGAGAAGTCGAAAATCGAGGATCTGGAGAACACGATGCAGATGCAATACAACACCTATACCGCAATGAACACGCAGCTGGAAGCAGCACGTGCGAAACTGCGCCAGTACACGCCCGTCTTCACCATGGTCAAGGGTGCCGACGTGCCTATCAAGGCCACGAGCCCGAAGCGCATGATCTTTGTTGCCTTCTGTGTGTTCCTGACCTTCTTCATTATTGCATTCTTCAGCGTCAAGGACCTGCTCTTCAAAAGCAAGCGATAAAGGACGAAGACCGTAAGCGCATCAATGGAAGCCAACAAGCGAATCATCCTCAACACATCCGTACAATATATCAAGGCAATAGTGACAACGATCTTGTCACTATTTTCCATGCGTATTGTACTGGAGGCTATCGGTGTCTCCGACTACGGCATCTTCTCCGTGGTCGGAGGCGTCATCGCCATGCTTGGCTTCATCACCAACGCCTTGGTCATCACGACCCAGCGCTATGTCTCCTACTATTATGGTCGCCACCGCACCAGCCAGGTGAAGCGCTTCTTCACCAACAGCTTGTTCCTCCACATCATCCTCGGTCTTCTCATTGGTTTGGCCCTCCTTGCCATCAAAGGACTGTTGATGAACGATTTTCTCAAGATCGACCCCGACCGCCTCGATGTGGCGAAGTCTGTCTATGACATCACGGTGGCGATACTCCTTATCACCGTCGTCACCGCTCCTTTCAAAGCACTCTTCATAGCCAAAGAGAATATCGTCTTCATCTCTCTTATCGAGATGGTCGATGCGATCCTAAAGTTGGCCTTAGCCTACCTACTGCTTTACATCCAGGCCGACAAGCTGCTGCTCTACGTCTTCATCCTCGCGGGCATCCAACTCCTCAACCTGCTGGCATTCGCTCTCTATGCCAACTGGCAGTTTCCGGAGTGTTCGCTCCTGATTCGCAAACGGGATATTAGCCGGATATACATCGGTCAACTGCTGGGCTTCGCAGGCTGGACCACCTACGGCATGGGAGCTGTGGCGGCACGCAACCAAGGCATGGCCATCATTCTCAACATCTGTTTCAGTACAACGGTCAACGCAGCCTATGGTATCGCCAACCAGGTATTTGGAGCCATTTCCTTCTTGTCCACCTCAATTCTCAACGCGATGAATCCTCAGATCATGAAAGCGGAAGGCAACAAGGATCGCAAGAAGGTATTTGCCCTGGCGGAGAAAGAGAGCAAATACTCCACCATGCTGCTCATCATCATCCTCGTGCCGCTGATGTTTGAGATGCCTTCCATTCTCAATGTGTGGCTCACAAAGGTGCCAGATTACTGCGCCTTGTTCTGCAACGCCATCCTGCTGAGTTTCATCTGCGACCAACTGACAGCGGGCCTCAACACCATCAACCAGGCCATCGGCAAGATAAGAACCTATACGCTACTGATGTACACGCCGAAACTGGCCTACCTTCCCATCAGCTACATCCTTTTCCAAAACGGAGGTACAATAGCTGAGGCGATGGGCGTGTTCGTCGCTATCGAACTGCTGGTGGCCTTGGCGCGTATTCCATACATACATTGGAAAACCCAGATGAGCATGAAGGATTTCTTCCTCCATGTGATAGTCCCACTACTGCCCCTGGCCCTTTTGGCCTGTGCCACGAGCGGCGGCTGCCAATTGCTATTCCATTTCAAGTACCGCTTCCTGCTGACGGGAGTACTCTCCGTTTCCGTCTCCTTCTTGGTAAGCTGGTTCACGGTCCTGGATCGCAACGAGCGCGGATATTTCAAAGAGCAAATACTCAAACGAATCATTGGTAAGTGCGCAGTATGAGACTCAAGAAACTTGACATTCAAACCATCAAAAAAGACAAATTGGTCCAGATATGCTTCTACGCAGGCATACTTCTGGCTTTCTTTGGCTCCCTGCACCCTTGGTTCTTGTGGCCTTTGGGCACACTGTACCCCTTGCCCTCGGGCTTGCTCATCGGTACGGCAATGCTGATATCGAAAACCACCAAGGACAACTGGTTCACCAACGACCATTTTCTGGCTCCCGTCATGGGCTATGTAGCCATTTCCACCTATATGCTCGTCATCAACGAGACCAATATCAATGGCTACATCGTGAACGTCTTCCACACAGCCATCTTCTACTCGATCTTCCGCCTCAAAACAGAGAAAATGGAAGCTTTTATGACCTTCCTGTGCAAGGTTATGGGCGGTCTTCTTCTGGTTTCGATCCCAGCATTCTTCCTATACCTCGTTGGTTTCCCCTTTGTAGGTGTCGACGCCGTCTATGGAGACGATCTCTATTCATATACGAACTATTTCCTCTTTATGATTGACGATCGTACACTGTGGGCATTTTTTCCCCGCTTTAGTTCGGTGTTCCTTGAACCAGGCCACCTTGGAACAGCTGCAACCTTGTTGCTTTCCACGCAATTTGGTAAGTGGAAAAAATGGTATAATATAGTCCTCCTCGTAGCTCTGCTGCTCACGTTCTCCCTTGCAGCCTACGTCATCTACGTGGTTGTCATCTTCCTGAAGTTATGGGTTCAGCGCAAACAGTTTATCGGCAAACTGATCATGATGGTTGCTTTTATCAGCACCATCGTCGTGGGTTCTTTCTTTTATAATAATGGAGAGAATCTACTCCACGACCTCATCCTGATCCGCCTGGAGGTGGAGGACGGCGAGATGGCAGGCAACAATCGCGTGACGGAGGACTTCGACACCGACTTCGAGAAACTCTGTGAATCATCTGCCGTCATCTTTGGCAAAAAACGCGAGAACCCCGAGTTTGGTAACTCCGGCTACAAGGTCTTCATTTATGAAAACGGAATCGTCGGTACAGTGTTGATGCTCATATTCTATATCGCCTCACTTGGCAAAATCAGAGACCGCAGAGCAACGGCGAGTGCGTTTATCCTTGCACTCTTGGGCTTCATCGTACGCGGCTATCCGCTATGGTACAGCAACTATCTTACATATTACGACCTTGCCCATGAGGCACCACCCCTCCCTGATGACGCAGGGAAAAAGAAGAAAGAAAAGGAAAAATAGCAATGAACATCCTCTATATCCTCCACTCCACCTACCCCTTAGGCGGGGCATCAAAGTCTTTCCTGACACTTATCAAAGGAGTGCAGGAGCAGGGCCACACACCAATAGTAGTCGCTCCCGACAAAGAGGGCGTAGCAATTACGCTCCGGCAGATGGGTGTAGAGGTAATAACCATTCCCTTCCGCACCAATACCTACCCTGACTTGCGCAACGCCAAGGAAGCAATCCTGTTTCTTCCACGTCTCGTCGCACGGAGAATCCTCATACATAAAGCTGTCAACACCGTCTATAATCTGGTCAAATCGAAGAAGATAGCGATGATTCATAGCAACGTGAGTGTCGTGGACGTAGGCGAACGAGTGGCTAAACGGTTGAGAATACCCCATATCTACCATATACGCGAGTACGCCGATGTAGATTTCGGCCTACACTACTTCCCCTCCTCCAAAACATTCCACAAGCAACTGGCTGCGAACTACACCATTTGCATCACGAAAGCCATCCAGCAACACCACCACCTAGAGGGTAATCCGAAGTCTGTTGTCGTCTATAACGGAATCGTCATGGAGAAGGAGCAAGATGTCAAACAACTCCCCCCAACTCCCTATCTGCTCTACGCGGGCCGCATCGAAGAGACGAAAGGTCTCATGGATTTGGCCATTGCCTACACTCAATTTACAGAAAGAAATCGGTCTGCATGTTGTTCATTGGCAATCGCAGGAGAGGTGACTGATGCAATCTATTATCAGAAAGTCACACAATATTTAGAAGATAAGGGCGTTAAAGATAAAGTAACCTTCCTCGGCCCGCGCAAGGACATTCATCATCTGATGCGCCACGCCATCTCCACCATCGTGCCCTCCCGCTTCGAAGGCTTTGGCAGATGCCTCCCCGAGGCAATGCTCTGTAACTGCATCACTATCGGCCGCGACACCGCAGGGACAAAAGAACAGTACGACAACGGCTTTCTGCTGACGGGAGAGGAAATCGGTTTCCGCTTCCACAACGTGGACGAATTGGTGTTATGCCTTGAGAAACTCTGCTCTGCAAGCAGCCAAGAACTGCAAGCCGTACGTGAGAGGGCATTGAGAACGGTTTCCGAATACTATACGCAGCAACGGTACATTAACAGCATTATCCAGTTTTACGAGAGAATCGAACGTGAAAGGAGTCATTAAACCAATAGCAGAAGGAATAGGACGGGGATTCAGCCTCGTCTTTCCACCCATTTTGTTCAAACTTGTCAACGCATTCGGCGTACACATCTATACGGGCTATTATGCCCACCGTTTCAAGCGTTGGGGCAAGTGTTCAATTCTTGGCTACCCACTGGAGCGCGCCAACCGTTTAGACTTAGTTTCCATTGGTGATGACTGTGAGATTGACAAACACACCGTCCTGACGGTCTTTCCACAAGACAACAGAAAGGCAGAGATAAAAATCGGCAACGGATGCCACATAGGGGCATACGCCCACCTAACTGCCACACGCGGCATAACGATTGGCGACAACCTACTGACGGGCACCAATGTTATCATTACCGACAATGCTCATGGCGCCACAGACACAATTGAGGCGCTACAATGCGCACCCTCCAGCCGCCCATTACTGTCAAAAGGCGAGGTCATCATCGGCAATAATGTATGGCTGGCCAATAATGTTTGCATCCTACCGGGCGTGAAAATAGGCGACGGCGTAGTTGTTGCAGCCAACAGTTGTGTGACTCACGACTTGCCTGACTACTGCGTAGCCGCAGGCTGTCCAGCAAAAATCATCAAGAAAATAAATTAAGAAACTCATGAAAGCAAGAGTTATAGCATTTTACCTACCGCAGTTTCACCCCATCCCCGAGAACGACAACGTTTGGGGAAAGGGTTTCACCGAGTGGCACAACGTCGTCAAGGGCAAGCCCCTGTTCAAGGGACACCACCAGCCACGCATCCCGACCGACTTGGGCTTCTACGACCTGCGTGTGCCCGAGGTGCGCGAAGAACAGGCGCAACTGGCTCGTGAAGCGGGCGTAGAGGGCTTTGCCTATTGGCATTACTGGCGCGGCAATGGAAAAATGCTGCTTGAAAGACCATTCAACGAGGTCGTTGCCTCGGGTAAGCCCGATTTCCCCTTCTGTCTCGCCTGGGCCAATCACGATTGGACAACCAAGACGTGGCAGCGCGGCAAGGGTATGGCAGACTCTAAGGTCATCATCTCCAAACAGGAGTATCTCGGCGAACCCGACTACCGGATGCACTTCGAGTATGCACTCAAGGCCTTCAAGGACCATCGCTATATCACCGTCGATGACAAACCCATTTTCCTCATCTGGGATCCATACCATTTCCCGGATGTGACGCTCTTTATGGACCTGTGGCGTAAATGGGCGAAGGAGAGTGGGCTCAAAGGCGTCCACTTCGTTGCCATGGGCCACTCCACCTCTACCGTGAAGCGCATGCCCGACGGTAGCACCAAGCGCGTATTGCCCAACCTGGAGTCGAGTGCGGAGCTTTATAATGACTTTCTCAGTTTTGGCTTCGACGCGGTCTGCTCTTTCGGCCGTCCCCGTGCCGAGATGATCTACACAGGAAAGTACAAGCGTATCTCGCAGATCTTCCTGCGCAAGCTGATACCACAACTCAAGACCCTATGTCTCGACTATCCCGAGGTGATGAAACATTGTTTTGCTCCCGAGGACAGTTGGGAAAATGTCTATCCCAATATCATGCCACAGTGGGACCGCAGTCCGCGCGCCGGCAATATGGACGGTGTCTTCGTCAACGCAACGCCGGAGAACTTCAAGAAGCACATTCTTCAAGCCCTGGAAGTCATCAAAGACAAGAAGCCCGAGCACAAGATTCTCTTTCTTCGCTCCTGGAACGAATGGGGAGAGGGCAACTATGTAGAGCCCGACGAACTCTATGGCCACGGATTCCTTGATGCCATCCACGAGACGGTCTGGGAATAACCCTGTTTCCACAGAGCATCAGTTTTCTCCACACCCAAGGCTGACTAAAGAGCAAAAGAATCATGAAGCGCGTCTTATTTGTCTCTCGAGACTACAATGCTAGAAACGACGGCGGAAGCGCGGTTGCCAAGCGCAACCTTGCCTTCCTCAAAGCCCTCGGCCTGCAAGTGGCGGAACTCACCATCGGGGTTCCGTCGCTGGCGGTTAGGCTGAAAAACGTCCTGCTCCGCGAAAGCTATGGCGACCGTCGGAGCTTGCGCAAACAATTGAAATACCATCTCTCACAACCCTACGACTTCGTCTTCTTCGACGGGTCTCACTATGGCGTTTATCTGCGAGAGTTTGCGCGCCACGGCTTCAAGACCATTTGCTTTTTCCACAACGTGGAAGTGGATTATTACCAGCAGAAATATAAAACCACCCATCAACCACAAGACAAGTTGATGGTGGGCTTCATAGCCCATAACGAACGCTGCTGCATCGACCACGCCTCCTATCTGATCACGCTCAACGAGCGCGACAACCAGCAGTTGCAGAAGCGCTACCACCGAGGGGCAGACTTCATCCTGCCCACCTCATTTGACGCCTACGATGCAGCAGAGCATCACGATCCCGTGAAATTGCCCGAACAATACCTGCTCTTTGTTGGCACCAATTTCTTTGCCAACAAGGAGGCGATGGATTATTATATAAAGGAGATAGCCCCGTCGGTCCATATTCCCCTGCTCGTCGTCGGCAACATCGCAGAGGCCTTTCAAGATGCTACTGCCATGCCCAACGTTCACTTCCTTGGAAGAGTGGACGATCTGGCGCCTTACTACCTACAGGCCACGGCTGTTGTCGCCCCCATCCTGTCGGGGTCGGGACTTAAGACCAAGACTGTAGAGGCTCTGCGCTATGGCAAATATGTCATTGGATCAGCAGAGGCTTTCGAGGGCATTCCCATCCTAAACTACCCAGGAGCAGGATGCGAATGCCACAACACGTCCGACTACATCTCCCTCATCAACTCCCTGAAGGTCGCCAAAAACAACGAGGCTTCCCGCCGACTATTTGACGAACAGTTCTCCACCGCCACACAGCTCAAGAGATTTAGCGAGTTCATCATGAGTACAGCGCAATAAGGCATACCTGGTTACTATTCGTGCGCCATCAACCGTTGCTCGGCCAGACGCTCATACTTCGTACCTGGCATTCCGTAGTTGGCGTATGGCCAGATGCTGATACCGCCACGGGGCGTAAATAGTCCAGTCACCTCAATATACTTAGGACTCATCAGCCGTATGAGATCCTTCATAATGATATTCACACAGTCCTCGTGGAAGTCGCCGTGATTTCTGAAACTAAACAAATAGAGTTTCAGGCTCTTGCTTTCCACCATCCTCTGGCTTGGGATGTAACTAATGCGAATTTCTGCAAAGTCGGGCTGTCCCGTGATAGGACAAAGACTGGTAAACTCGGGGCAGTTGAACCGCACCCAATAGTCGTTCTCTGGATGCTTGTTTTCAAACGTCTCCAGCACCTCGGGAGCATAGTCCATCTTGTATTGGGTCTTATGCCCCAATGCACTAAGTCCCTCCTCTTCTCTTCTAATGTTCTCCATCATGTGATGATAGTCAAATGGTTCATTTGTCGGGCTACCCGTACATGGCTGTTGCTCAGACAAGACCATTAGCGGGAAGCCCGACGATGGGCTGGTTAGCCCTGAAGTTCAAAAATCTTAAAGATGTTGTAGTTTACACCACGGTCATAGACCTCCCCTTCGTGACGTTTCAGCGCACGCACCACGCGGATAGTAATAGGCAATGCCACAACCTCATAGGCCGTCTTGAGCACCACCTGCCAGAGCATCAACTTCGGCAGTTCCGAGGCCAGTACCACGCCACCAAGCGCCAAGGGGAAAAAGATGAGCGAATCGAGGCTCTCTCCGGCAATCGTCGAGAGAATGGCACGAGCGGAAAAGCGGCGTGCGCCGTCGTGTAGCTTCATACGACTCATCACATAGGCATTGGCAAAACTACCGATAACGAATGCCACAAAAGAGGCAGCCGCAATACGAGGTGCCAATCCAAAAATGGCATGGAATCCCGCGTCGTTGTTCCAGTAGGGTGCACCAGGAATGGCGTCACAGATCGCACCCGTGGCTACGAAGAAGAAATTCATCGCAAAACCTGTCCAAATGAGGAGGCGTGCCTTGCCGTAGCCCCACACCTCGCAGACACAGTCGTTGATGATGTAGCTCACGGGGAAGACGATCAAGCCACCCGTTAGGCTGATTCCCAATACAGAGATTTGCTTTGTTTCTAGGATGTTTGCCGCAATCAGGCAAACACAAAAGAGAATGCTGAAAAGCATAAACAGCACACTCACCTGCTTTTTACTATTGTCCATGTTCTTGTTTTGTTAAAGGGGGTTGAGCAAGTACCCCTGTTTGCGGGTGCAAAGGTAGTGCAAATCGAAGACAATACAAAAAGAATTCTATTCTTTTTTATGGTTGAGATGAAGCCTACCTTATCAAAAGGTAGTGCAAATCGAAGACAATACAAAAAGAATTCCATTCTTTTTTATCGTTGAGATGAAGCCTACCTTATCCCTATAGTAGTTAATTTTCCTGAATCCCGCCTGAATGTAGGCGTTTTTTCCTACTTTTGCAAAAGAAATAAATTGAACTATAAACAACAAAGAACAAACATGAATATGAAAAAGACCGTAATGGCATTGGTACTTTTGTGCCAAGTGATGATGGCTTGCGGACAGCAGAAAGCCAAACAAACCGCTCCGCAGGGTGGCGATGACTTCGCAACGAAGATGGAGAACACGATCGCACAGTACAATGCATTGGAGTCCGAGGCAGAACAGTTGCTCAAAGGTGAGGAAAACGACGAGACCTTTGATCGGCTTGTCGCCCTTGGCCAGATTGCCGACTCCCTGTCAAAGGTGCAGATCGACCTGCTGCTCAACATGCCAGAGGAAACACGCCAGTCGAAGACTCCGGCCAAGTATATACAGAAGCTCATGTATAACCTGGACTACGACCAGATGAAGAAACTCTGCGACCCCACGACGGGCTACTACAACGAGCCAGAGATGGAGCAGCCCAAGAAGTTGCTCGCCGGTCTGGAGAGAAGGCGTCCAGGACAGATGTTTCACGAACTGACGATGAAAGACCTCAACGGCAAAGATGTGAAACTTAGCGATTATGTGGGCAAAGGAAAATATGTCCTCGTAGATTTCTGGGCAAGCTGGTGCGGTCCTTGCCGCCAAGAGATGCCCCACGTCGTGGCAGCCTACAAGCAGTATAAGGACAAAGGGCTGGAGATCGTTGGCGTATCCTTCGACAACAGGCAGGACGCATGGGCAGGAGCCGTGAAGAGCCTGGGCATGGAGTGGCCGCAGATGTCTGACCTGAAAGGCTGGCAGTGCGCTGCCTCCGAAGTCTATGGCGTGCGTTCTATCCCCTCCAACGTCCTTTTGGATCGCGAGGGCAAGATTGTTGCTGTCGATCTGCGTGGCGAGAATCTGCTGCAAGTGATTGGCGAACATCTGAAATAGAGATTAAAAACAAGCTGACATCGACACACGCAACTATCTTACATAGATAAAACCATAAACGGGATGACGCCAAAAGGTCGCCATCCCGTTTATGGTTTTATCTACACACCCATCAATCAGTTTTTCTTGGAAGATCCAACAAGCAATGAAGACAACCTCTCCATTCCTTGTGAAATGATGACGGGGCAAATCCTAAGTCAGGAATTTCAAACAGCGTAATTTATTCCTCCGTGGCAGCTTCCTCTGCCGTCTCGCCCTCAGCCTCCTCGGTCTCAGGCTCAAAATCGGTGATGCCAGCCTTGACAAGGATGTCATACCACTGCAGGAGCTTCTTGATGTCGCTATTGTGCACACGATCGCGATCGAAGTTGGGCAACACTTCGCCAAAGTATGCCTGGAGTTCTGTAGCCGAAGCCTTACGCCAGTTGAGCGAGCAAGGCTTTCCCTCCTCCTTGTCACGAACACTCGCAAGCACCGTACCCAGGGGAACGTCCTCCTCGTCGGTGTACATAGCAATGTCGGAGAGGCTGGTCACGCGGTCAGTGGCAAAAGCCGGACGACGCGTATGCGTCTCATCGAGCGTCTCCACAATGAGACTGTTATTGCCACGGCTGACGAGCTTGTAAAGGCCTGGACGGCCTGCAATGGAAAGAATGGTCTGTTTCATTTCTTCTCTATAATCTTGTTTTAAATCTTGTTGTTTCGTTACTTCGTTCATGTTTCGTGAGTTGACTGGCCAAGAGCCTCCAACAGACTGTCGATCTGTGGCGAGAGCGGAATGATCCCGTCGTTCACAATCTCGAAATCACTTTTTGCACGCACCACGTCCTGTGGCAGTTGCCGTGAAATCCACGCCATGGCCTTCTCCCTGTCGATACCGTCACGAGTCATCACTCGTTCCAAACGGGTTTCAATAGGCGCGGTGACACTGACGACATAGTCGGGATGGATACGCTCGTCGAAGCCGCTATCAAAGAGGATAGCCGATTCGAGCCATTGTGCTCCCGATCGCAGAAAGTCTTCGGCAACAGCAGGGTG
>ERZ824473.1463-NODE-1463-length-33390-cov-16.538803_pt1 | contig 33390 bp, 22 predicted proteins | sample MGYA00519874_ERZ824473 | MGnify/ENA primary metagenome ERZ824473 (study PRJEB31778, sample SAMEA3449151) | human gut metagenome | biome: human gut; feature: human-associated habitat; material: faeces | place: United Kingdom | collected 2010/2012 ... | reverse complement strand
GCCTTTCAAAAATTGTTTGATGCATATCTTTACAAAAAATATAAATTTAATAATATTCAAACTTTGGGAGTTGAAACAGGAACTAATAAAACTACAAAGGGGACACCTGACTCATATGTAGTAACTAATGATGGAAAATATATTTTAATAAACTATGGAACTGTAAGTTCAAATCCTGTAGAGAAAATACGTGCTGATATTTTATCATGTTTTGATAAATCGAAACTATCAATACCTAAGGAGAAAATAAAAAAAATAATTTGTGGTCACCGTTCTACAAATATTCATATAGAGCAATTCGATAACATTATGGAAATTATTGATGGCATCGAAATTGAACTTATTGGAATAGATACGCTTTCACATGATTTGGCATTATTTTATCCACATATTGCAAAAGATGAGCTTGGGATTTCAATTGATACAAATCAATTTTTTGAGATAGAGGATTTTGTTAAAATATATGACGTATATGGTATAAATGCGCCAATTAATTGTGATTTTCTTCATAGAGAGCTGGAACTTAATGAGACATGTACTAGTATACTTAATAACAAAGTGACCGTATTGACAGGACCATCGGGAATTGGAAAAACAAGATTGGCCATAGAAGCATGTAGACGACAAGATTCTGAAAAGATAAAAGTTTTCTGCGTCAAAAGTAATGGAAATCTTTTATATAATGATATAAGGTATTACATTTCTGATCCTGGAAGATATCTAATTTTCTTCGATGATGCTAATATGGTTGCAAGTATAGATAATGTGCTTAATACTATTTTGACATTATCAACAGATTTTGATGTTAAGATACTTATTTCCGTAAGAGATTATGCCAAAGATAGAGTGATAGAGGCTGTATCAATGTTTGTATTACCTTGTATCATTGAAATTGGAGAATTTAAGGATGATGAAATAAAAGATATTTTAAAGTCGGACTTAGGGATAGTGAATCCAGATTATCTTAAAAAGATTGCAGATATTGCAAATGGAAATATTAGACTTGCTTTTCTTGCAGGTATGCGATCAATAGATGACGGATATCAAGCAATATGTAATGCTGAGGATATTTTTAAAAATTACTATGGAAGAATTATCAATGAAGCGAAGCTGACAAAAGAAGATGTGCTTATGTTGTTTTTTATTGCTATAGCTGGACCGGTGAAAAATAATGAAAATCAACTGTATAGTGATATAAAAAATTTATATGGAGAGAAAATTATTGAGGATGATATAATTGAAAAATTGTATTCTTTGGAATTAATAGATTGGTTTAAAAACGAGATAACAAAAATTGCAGATCAAAGTTTTAGCAATTATATACTTTATTATGTTTTATTTGAGAAAAGATGGATAAGTGTAGAAAGTTTGATATCAATGGGATTTCCTACATTTCGGAATAAAATAATATATGCATTGAATACTCTGTTAACAATATTCAATTCAGAAGAGTGTAAAAAATATATTAAAGAATCAATAATTGCTGCTTGGAACAATGCACCAATGGAACAGGATATGGAGTATCTTGAATCATTTTATCGAGTTAATCCAGATAAGGCCTTATCTATTATTAAGAATTGTATAGATCAAGAATCGAACGTTGATTTTGACTTACATAGTTTTGATATTAACTCTAAAAAAAATTATCACAAAATTACAAAAAAAATAATAGAAATTTTGGGAGGTTATAAATATACAAAGAACTTTGAAGATGCAGTTGATCTTTTGATGCTGTACTATAAAAAAAGGCCAGATTTGATAATGGATTTTAATTTTGTGCTAAGTGATCGGTTATTATATGATAAATATTCATATAGAGATAGGTATAATCATGAAATGCGTTTGTTAGATAAGTTATGGGCTTATACAGGGGAGGGTGAAAACTATAATAACAGCATACTGTATTTACAGATTGCTGAATGTGCATTAAAAACAGAAGTGTCTTTTACAGAAGAGATTAGAAATAGCAGATCAGTCAATTTTGTAAGGATGACACTTCGTTATACTAAGGAATTAGCTCATATACGTACTCGTATATGGCAGAATCTAGCTATTTTACGTAAGAATAAAGAGTATTATAATGCAATCAATAATTTCCTTTTAGAAATTCATCTTAATAGATTAGACGAAGAGGACTCTAAGAATTATTTACAGCTAGATTTTAATATAATATATGACTATATAATTGACAAGAATTCGCCCGATTTTTTTGATGCGATGGTTATTGCAAAATACAAAGAGGCAGTAGAGCAAATCGGCATAAAGCCGGATCATCGTTATATGGTTGCTGAGAGAAATCCAGAGTTCAGAATTTATAGAATGCTGACCTATGAGCCTTTGACTGGTCAAACAATAGAAGAAGATGAGCGCTTACATAAAGAGTTTATTTCGAAAGAAATAGATACATATGATTTGAATGATTTTCAAAACTTATTTTGCTCTTGTAAATTTCTGGAAAAGATAGTCTATGATAGGGAACAATGGTCACTAGATTCGGGATTAAATTATATTTTTGAAATTCTAGAAGATAAATCCGATTTATATTTGAAGGTGCTCAAAGAATATTTTGATGCAAATGCACCATTTAGGTTGAATGGATATCGCCAGGTAAAATATTTGCTTGATCATATAGGCTATGAAGCAACATATTGCTTTGTAAATGATAGTGCATTTGACAAAAGAGATATATGGATGTCATTTATTTGGGAGTGTGTGCAGGAAAAAGAAATAAATGAGAAGATTGTTAATGATTATAAAGCTTTTATAGTTAATAATTTGGCAAATGACAAGCCAATCATTACTACAGTACAGGTTATGGCTCGTTACAGTGAACAAGATAGTGAATTTAAAGCAACAGTAATAAAAGCGATATTAACTAATTCTAAATTATCGGCAAGTTTTTTAGACCATGTACGTAATAATGATACAGAAGTAGATAGGATTATTAATTTCTTTAGAAATGATATTGATGCATTGGTAAGAATTTATATGAATGCGCTAGAAAATAGTCATTACGTTGATTACAGTGGGAAACTTTTTGCAAAGATATTTGAGAAACAACCTATAGTTTGGAAGAAATATATTGATTGGGTTAAATCAAAAGATAATATGCACAGAGATGGAAATGTACGTAAAATTTTTGAATTAATATGGAGAAAAGATAAGTGGCGTGAATGTGTGGAATATGCATTTAAGATTCTTATAGATGACGACATGATCTTTTACATAAAAGAACCGGCTGTTTTATTATTTGCTAAGACATCAGATGAAATTATAATGAAACGAAAGAAATATTGGCTGTTTGAAAAGATACGGGAAAATAATTTTGAAATTGATAAATGTAAAAGATTTATAGATATGGTTGTAAATGTCTTGCCGGATTGGAAATTGGAATATATTCTTGAATTCCTAAAAGAAAACAAGAAGCTGGAAGATTTCAAGAAAATACACTTATTTCCCTCATCTTGCTCATGGTCAGGAAGCGAGATTCCATTAATTATGCAAAAAATAGATTTCCTCAAATTACTGAAGGATAATCTTAAGGGGATTGACTATATTGACCACAGAAAATATATAGAAGAATATTGTATAAATCTTGAAAAGGAAAAAGAGAAAGTAGAATTAAGAGAATATCTTATGAATGCCGATTATGCATAAAGACTTTTGAGAGCATGGAGAAAGTATGGGACTGATAAAACCTATTACAATTGGCGAGATAAAGTATGCATCAGGTTATTATAAGTTTCTATTGAAATTAGTAATAAAGTATCTAGATGGATAGTATTTGAGGACAAAGCAAGTACAGCAATTGCATGATATAATGAAAAATGCACATCTCAGTCAGTAGTCTGCCCCCTTAACTAACTACGATTTGACTACTACATACTGCCCCCCAATTGCTGCATTTTGAAGTGTTTTACGAAAAGTGTAGTCATTAATAGGAAAAATACAATGCCCCCCAAAACGGTAAACCAACGCAAAAATCGGCATTATAGGGTATTTGCGTGAAATAACCACTATGCTGGCATAAGTGGCTATTTGATGGAGATCGTGACAATGTGCGATAGCGAGATGAAATAGGAGAATTTTATGATTATAGTGTTATTCATCTGCCACAGCAAAAGTAAAGAAAAATGCCGCAAGTTTTATAAAATATAGAAGGAGAAAAGAGTTGAAATTTATAATAGACTCTTCTTTTTTATTTAATAATAAAGAAATATGTAATATGTTCCAGATATTTGAAGTGTTTACATCTTAGGAAATTGTATCAAAGAATAACTACATTAATTAGGACATCGTATTGTTTGTGTTTTTAGCCTGAAAAACAAATGCTTGATTATGTGCAATAGGAGATGTTGACTATGTTGATAGTTATAGCCTTGATGGGGTAATGGTAAGAGCTGGAGATGTATCTGTGATCAGGTCTAAGCGAGATATGATGCCTAATCACTGGACGAGTTATATTCTTATGATTCAGTGACATTGTTCCGAAGTCAGATACAGATAGAGCATTACTATCATCAGGGATGAGAGAACTGCGCAAAAAGAAAGATATTCGTTATTTAGTAGTAAAATCCTTTGATGTAATCACATCAGATGTTGGGGTAATGAAAGATTTTCTGAATGACTTGGACAAAAGAAATATTCGTTTGATTGTTGCAGGACAGGGGTATGAAAAGGTTGTGGATAATGCCATCAGGCTTAATCAAGAATTGAAAAAGTACAAGAAGTAGGAGGTTGCTCATGGCAACCTCCTATTTATTAGTCTCTAAAATTTTTTAGACGCCCATATTTTGATTTGAGGTGCATGGGGGTACTGTTGAGCCATAGGAGCTGATAAAGCAAAATAAGCTGAATGTAAAGGTTAAAAAATTCTTATGGGTATTATTTATTATTTTTCTTTGGTATAATTATAACAGCTATGTTTACAGGAGGAATTACTAAAGATGGGTAATACAGTAATAGATACATTATGGGACGACAATCCGGTTGACGTCTCTACAGAAGTAAACTTTATTTGGAGCATTGCAAACAAGCTGAGGGGAACTTATCAGAGTGACAAATATAAGGACGTAATAATACCTATGGTAATAATACGTCGTTTTGAGTGTGCTTTAGCTGATACAAAGAAAGATGTAGTAGATACATTTAAGAAGAACCCAAATTATCCAGCGAAAGCAATGTATAGGATTTCAAAGAGGCAGTTCTATAACACATCAGAATTTACGCTTGCAGAACTAGTAAATGATTCAGACCACATAGCAGCCAATTTCCGCAATTATATTAGTGGTTTTTCTGCTAACGTGCAGGATATTATAAAGAGTTTGGATTTTGATAAACAGATAGAGAAAATGGATAAAAACAACCGTTTATTATCTGTGGTAAAGGCATTTAGTGAATTAGACCTTAATCCGGTGACAATAGACAATGTAAAGATGGGATATATATTTGAAGACCTGATTCGTAGATTTTCTGAAAATGCTGAGGCTGGTGACCACTATACGGGTAGGGATATCATAAAGCTGATGGTTAATATATTACTTGCTGAGGGATGCGATGATATCTTTGACAATGAAAAAATTATCACTGTATTAGACCAAGCCTGCGGAACAGGTGGTATGTTATCAACCTCATACAACACGATAAGAAGATATAATCCAACTGCTGATGTAAGACTTTTCGGACAGGAAATAAACCCAGAGTCATATGCTATATGTTTGGCAGAAATGCTCATCAAAGGTCAGAATGCCGAGAACATCAGATATCAGGATACTATGAAAGGTGACTGTTTCAAGGAAACGAAGATGAGATTCGTAATAGAAAATCCTCCATTTGGAACACCTTGGGGTGGTAAAGATGCCGCAGAAGGCGTTGAGACAGCCGTTAATGATGAATACTTGAAAGGATTTTCTGGTAGATGGGGTGCTGGATTGCCAGGTTCAGGAGATATGCAGTTACTCTTCGTTCAGTCAGCCATAGACAAGATGGATGACAAGTTAGGTCGAGCTGCTATCGTAGAGAATGGCTCACCTTTGTTTACAGGTGGAACATCTTCAGGTGAATCACAGATTAGAAGGTGGATGCTTGAGGAAGACTTGATTGAAGCAATTATAAGTTTACCTACAGATTTATTCTATAATACGGGCATTGCAACCTATATATGGGTATTATCAAAGAATAAGAGAGCAGAACGTAAGGGTAAAATACAGCTTATTGATGCTTCAGGTATCTTCCATAAGTTACGTAAGGCATTGGGAAATAAGAGAAATGAGATAACACCTGAGGATAGAAGTGCAATAACTAAAGTATACGCAGAGTTTAAGGAAACAGACTGCTCTAAGATATACAAAAATGAAGAATTTATGTATAGAGAGTATGTTGTTATGCAGCCGTTACAGAGAAGTTATGCGATAACAGGTGACAGAATAACTACAATGTTAGCCAAGGGTAGCTTATCAGGTTTGTATGATGAGGCTAAGGTAAATGAATTAGAAAACAAAGAGGAGCTTACAGGAAAAGAGATAAAGAAACTGGAAGAATACCATGACAATAAAGTTGTATATGATGCCATCATAGAGGCTTTGAACAAGGGTATTTCAGACATAGTATATAAAAATCCTACAGACTTTCTTCCGGTATTAACAAATGTATTATCTACAGCAATAACAGACAAGAAATTGATTGAAAAGATATCCGACGGATTATCTGAGATGGACAAAACAGCCGATATACAAAGGGATAAGAAGGGTAATATCCTTTATGATAAAGAGACAAAGGACACAGAGATAGTAAAGTATGAGGAGAGTATAGAAGATTATATGTCACGTGAAGTCCTCCCACATATACCTGATGCACAGTGGTTCTTTGAAGAAAATTTATCAGCTAAGAAGCCTGTAATAAAAACAGGAGCGGAGATCCCATTCACAAGATACTTTTATAAGTATCAGCAACCAGTACCAAGTGAAGAGTTAGAGAAACAGTTCGTAGAGTTAGAGAAATCTGTATCAGAGCGTATCTCTAAGCTATTCGGTTAAGTTAGGTGGTGACTGATATGAGAGAAATGAAAGACAGTGGTATTGAATGGATAGGTCAGATTCCTAAAGAATGGAAAATACAGCATCTAAAATATATATGTTCATTAAAAGTAGGAGGTACACCCAAAAATAAGGAAGGGATTAATAATAATGGATATGGATATCCGTGGATTACTGCCCAAGATATAGATGAAAATATGACGATAAATAGTAGTAAGCAGTTTATTTGTGAAGAGTCTATAAAAAAAAGTGGGTATACATTATTCCCAACTGGTTCTGTGCTTTTGGTTTGTATAGCGTCGGTGGGAAAAGTGGGAATTATAGAAAAAAAAGCTTATGCAAACCAGCAAATTACAGCACTTATTCCAAAATCTAACAGAATGCATAGTAAATATTTGCTTTATATTATAAATGCGGCATCATTTAAAATAGTGTTTGATGCTTCAAGTAATGTTGTACCAATAGTCAACACAAAGTATTTACAAAATTTTAATATTGTTTCGCCTAATATTAATGAGCAAAAGAAAATAGCAGACTTCCTAGATAAAAAATGCGCAGAGATAGACATACTTACTTCAGATATCCAGAAACAAATAGATACACTCGAACAATATAAAAAGTCAGTCATTACTGAAGCTGTAACAAAAGGATTGAAACTTGATGCAGAGATGAAAGACAGTGGTGTGGATTGGATTGGTGATATTCCAAGTGATTGGGAAACAATAAAAATTGGTAGATTGTTTTCTATAAGAAATGAGCGAAACACAAAATCGATGGATGAGGTACAGCTGTTATCTTTATATACGGGCATTGGAGTGTTCCCTCATGGAGAACAAGAGGAACGAGGAAATAAAGCTGTTACAGTAGAGGGATATAAAATAGTTCATAAAAATGACATTGTTGTTAATATTATTTTAGCGTGGATGGGAGCTATTGGTATATCTGAATATGATGGAGTAACAAGTCCTGCATATGATATATATGTGCCAGATACAAGGAGAGTGATTCCACATTTTTATCATTATGTATTTAGAACAAAAGGTATAGCGGGGGAATGTTATAAATATGGAAGAGGTATAATGCTGATGAGGTGGAGAACCTATGCTCAGGAATTTAAACAGATATCTGTACCTTTTCCATCTATAGAAATACAGCAGGAAATCGCTGAGTATCTCGACAAAAAGTGTTCAGAAATAGACACAATTATATCAGACAAAAAGAAACAGCTAGAGGTAATTGCAGAATATAAGAAGTCACTAATTTATGAGTATGTTACAGGAAAGAAAGAAGTGATGTAGGTGGCAACACATAGACAGCACTATGTACCACAGATGTATTTGAAGAACTTTGCAAGTAATAAAATGTGCTATGTCCTTGATATGCATGGTACAGTTCGACGAAGAAGTATAAAAAGCATATGTTACGAGGATGATACATATGAATTGACTACTGTAGACGGAGCTGTATGTAATGAGAATGCATTTGAAAAGATGTTCGGACAACTGGAAACTATATATGAACCATTTATAACAGAGTTGATAAGTACATTAGATTCAAATAAGTCACTTAAGGCATTTCTCAGAAAAGACAAAAACAGAGAATCATTGATAATGTTCATGGTTTCGATGCTATTGAGAAATCCCATTGTATTCGGGCAAACCCAAGAGGCAGGTAGAAAATGTGGTATAGAATGGACAAAAGCTCAAAGTAGAAATAATGCAATATTACATAATGCATCATTATTGGAAGGCTGGAGCAAGAAGTTACATAAGACACATAAGATAGTTATGTTAAAGAATATATCAGATGTGGATTTTGTTACAGGTAGTTTCCCATGTACCATAATGTCTACAGATGAAAACGGTGATACAGTAAGGGGAACTCTTGTGTTATCGCCAAGATATATGGTTCTTTTAATCGACAAGAAGATTAGGGAATTTAAAGAAGATAGTGTTGTTCCTGTTAATACTTTCGTTGTAGATGAATATAATGCAAAAATAATAGGCAATAAGGCAAACAAATATGTAATATCAAGGGATAAAGAAACTTTAAAGAGATACGAGTATATGTGGGAGAGAAGAAGAGATGAATAGTATACTGAGTGAGAAAGAATACCAAAAGTTCATACTGGAACGTCTTGAACAAGATAACGAATACATAATAAGAGACAGCAAAAAGTATGATAGGTATTATGCTGTAGATCGAGAGTTAGTATTTAAGTTCTTGAATAATACACAGCCAGACAAGATGCAGATTCTTGAGAAGATATATAAGGGTGATTTGGAAGAAACAGTTATAAACTATGTCAATCAGGAAATCACAAAGACAAGGGGTAGTTTACTTGACGTATTGAAACATGGAGTTGATATCTCCAACCAGCACCTTGAGTTAATGTATACTAAGCCTGCAACAACATTCAACAAGGAGTTACTTGCCCTATATGATATGAATATCTTCTCTGTAATGGAAGAGGTGTGGTGTTCTGATAAGGAGAGGGTAGATATAGTTATCTTCTTTAATGGATTTGCAGTCATATCATTTGAATTAAAGTGTAATATGGCAGGACAGTCCTACCAAGATGCGATATATCAGTATAGAACAGACAGAGACCCGAAGAATAGACTGTTTTTATTCAATGCTGGGTGCTTAGTAAACTTTGCAATGGACTTGAACGAAGTCTATATGTGTACAAAGTTAAGCGGTCAGTCATCCTTTTTCCTGCCATTTAACAAGGGTAATGGTGAAGGTGTAAGAGCTGGTGCAGGAAATCCAGTATATGAAGACAGATATAGTGTCTATTATATGTGGGAAGATATATTAAAGAAGGACACATTGATAGAGATAATCAGTAAGTTTATGTTCCTAGAGACAAAAGATGAAGAAGATGAGCTTACGGGTAAAATTAAGCATAAAGAAACCCTTATTTTCCCAAGGTATCATCAGCTTGATGTAATACGTAAGGTGCTCGAAGATATCAGACAGAATTTGACTGCTCAAAACTATTTGATACAGCATAGTACAGGTAGTGGAAAAACTAATAGCATAGCTTGGCTTGCTCATAGACTGACATCTCTACATGATTCAGAAAATAGAGTTATTTTTGATAATGTCATAATAGTTACAGACAGGGTAGTAGTAGACCGTCAGTTACAAAAGGCAATCATGGGTATGGAGCATAAGGCAGGTCTTATCAGGGTAATGGACGATAAATGTAATTCAGAAGACCTCGCTATTGCAATAAAGGGTAATACCAAGATAATAGCCACTACCATTCAGAAGTTCCCTTACATAGTAGACAGTGTAGTCGGATTAAAGAACAAAAGGTTTGCAGTACTGATAGATGAGGCACATTCATCTACTTCGGGTAAGGATATGGCAGCCGTTACTATGGCTCTGGGTTCGGGAGAGGTAGATATAAATGATACAGATACCGAAGATTTAGTTTTAGATGAAATAGGCAGACATGGTAAGCAGGATAATGTATCATTTATTGCATTTACCGCTACACCGAAACCTACAACATTACAGTTATTTGGAAGGGTAAATAAAAAAGGACAGAGAGAGGCATTTCACATATACAGTATGAAACAGGCAATAGAAGAAGGATTCATACTTGATGTGTTGCAGAACTATACTACATATAAGACCTTCTATAGAATCAATAAAGAGATAGAAGACGATCCAAAGTTAAAGACGAATGCTGCAAAGAGACAGATAGCCAGATTTGTAGAATTACACGATACGAATATAGCACAGAGAATTGAAGTGATAGTTGAACATTTCCGTAATACTGTAATGCGAGAGTTAGGTGGTACAGCAAAAGCGATGGTAATTACCGCATCAAGACAGGGTGCAGTTAAATATAAACAGGCATTCGAGCAGTACATTCAGAAGAAGGGGTATGCTATGAAAGCCCTTGTAGCATTTTCAGGTAAGGTAAAGCTGCCTGATGATGACCATGAATATACTGAGGTGGGTATGAATGGATTTTCAGAAGACAAACTTACAAAAGAGTTTGACAAAGACGATTATCAGGTGTTGCTTGTAGCAAATAAGTATCAGACAGGATTTGACCAGCCAAAATTATGTGCAATGTATGTACTTAAGAAGCTGAAAGGGGTATCCGCAGTTCAGACATTGAGCAGACTTAATAGAATATGCCCGCCTTATGATAAGCACACATTTGTACTTGATTTTGTGAATGAATATGAAGATATACAGAATGCATTTGCACCATACTATACGACTACTCTGCTAAGTAACTCGGTAACTCCAAATTCAGTATATGATTTGGAGGCGAAGGTAGATTCGTATGCATTGATAGACCCAGTTGATGTAGATAATACAATACAAATACTGTATGAGGATAAAGTGACAGCAAAGCAGAAACAGAGAATGGCGTATTACTTGCAAAAGAGTAAGAAGATGCTGGATAATTACGATTATACACAGCAGAAAGAAGCTGTTACATCAATGCGAAGACTTGTAAGATACTATGAGTTTCTGCTCCAGGTATCGTCATTTGAAGATGCAGAACTTCACAAGAAATACAGATATATTACATATCTGTTGGCATTTATCAATATAAAACATCCGGGTATGGGATTCGATTTAGATGGCAAGATAAAGGCGTATGATTTCGCACAGAAGAAGGGTAAGGAACATAAGGGAGAAAAGGTAGTATCATCACCTGTTGTTAAACTCCCGACAGCGGAACAGTTTGGACTTACTGAGGACGAGGAGAAGAGATTATCAGAGATAATAGATGAGATAAACAGCAGAACAGGTAAGACATATGATAGTGATGTAGCGATCAAGGCAATGCTACAGATACGGGATATTCTCTTAAAGTCAGATAAGCTGAAAGCAAGTGCAAAGAATAATACTGAGAAAGACTTTGAATTTGCATACTTTGATGATATAGATGATGCATTGATAGAAGGGTTAGAGCAGAATCAAGACTTCTTCAGCCTGTTATTAAGTAATGATGACATCAAAAAAGAAGTGTTGGGTATATTTGCTGATGAGATATATAAGAGCCTAAAGAATGCATAAATTCGGAAAGAAAATACAGCATGGTTAATATGTTGCGTAACAAGGCGTTGTATGAGAAATTGTTTGATGTTATTTGTGAAGCGTAAAACTGTGAGAGCTGGGAGACGAGAACTATCCGTATGAGCTTGTGAAATCCAAGTTCCTGAAGCTTGACAGTACACTTCTGCAATATGTGATTGGCTGTATGTAGAATACAATAACCAAGATTGTGAATATCAAGACATATATGATTACCTCGTTTTACAATGCGCCAAATACCATTAACCATTACTATCAGCAGGAGGTTCAGCACGATATGTACGGAGGCGGATGGTATGAAAAGGGAATTGTTTAAAGCAATACTGCCAGCATTGGCGGTAGGGATATGGGGGCTGACCTATTATCCGGTATGTAACAAAGCGGAAAATTTTGATTCCCTTCTGTTCTGAATATTGGAGGGGGTTCCGTTTGATATCCGGAAGATGTGTATGGGACTGATATCGAAGAGTTTTGGTATTGCTGGAATCATGGGAGTATTGACATTTAACGCTGTTGTCGGTGGACTGATTGGCAGTGTAGTATTGATTAAAAAAGTTGTAGGAATGACAGTTGAACTTGTGAAGCTAATTGCCGGACACTTCTGGATACAATGTCTAGATGTTTAGGAAACTTGTAAATAATGTTTTGTATGAGGGAGCAGTCAGATAAAAGACTGCTCCCTCGTTGTGGATATAACAATAAGAACACGAAGTATGTTAAACATTATAGAAAAATAATATTAACTGTTATATAATGAGTAATATAGAAAATTGACATTTTATAGGAGGGGGTTCTTTTGAAACTTTCAAAGATTAAATTGCATAACTACAGATGTTTTGGTGATGGTGAACAGGTAATTTTGATAGAGGATTTAGTGGCATTCATCGGGAATAATAGTGTAGGAAAGACAGCCGCACTATGTGCATTGAATTGTATTTTTTCTGAAAATACTAATGAGCGTATTTTGAAACGTAGTGATTTCCATTTGCCAAAAGATATTAAACCAGAAGAATTATTGCAACAGGAAATGTATATAGAGGCTGTATTCACTTTTGAAGAATTAGAAAGTGAAGATGGAGAAGAATATGCAGTTCCTCAGTTTTTTGAAAGCTTAGTTGTTGATTCACAAGGTGGGACGCCTTATTTAAGAATTAGATTAATTGCAACATGGGAGAATAGCACGACTTTAGAAGGCGCAATTGATAGTAAAGTAGTGTATATTACTTGTTCGGAGGAGCAAGAATTTACAGAAGAAGATATTATTGTTGCACAAAGAAGAGATTTAGATCGTATTCGGGTAGTCTATATTCCTGCGGTTCGAGAACCATCGAAGCAATTAAAAAATGTGTCTGGAACAATGATGCACCAGATTATGAGTAGTATAAATTGGAGTGATGTAACGAAACAAAATGTTACAACCAAAATACAAGAATTAAATGAGCAGTTCATGGGGGAGAAAGGAGTATCTATATTAGGAGATTCAATTAAAACACAATGGAAAGAATATGACACGGATATTAGATACTCAAATGCAGAATTACGATTTAATAGTACGGATCTGGATTCATCTATCAAGAAGTCCGAGATTGTATTTTTACCAACTGTGACGGGAAAAGAATATAATGTTGATGAGATGGGAGATGGATTAAGGTCATTGTTTTATATATCAATGGTGGATAGTATGTTGGAGGTCGAAAATACAATTCGAGAGGAAATACAGGCAAATCCAGATAATTTATCATTTAGTAGAATACCGCCAATATTAACTATCGTTGCGGTGGAGGAACCGGAAAATCATATTTCGCCACATCTCATAGGTAAGTTGATAAGAAACTTAAAAAATATTGCAGCTAAGAGTAATGCGCAAACTATATTAACATCTCATTCTCCGGCAATAATCAGGAGAATCGAGCCTGAAAGTATACGATATTTTCGGATGGAAATTGAAACGGAGTCTACAGAAGTGCGTAAGATTACCCTTCCAGATGAAGAAAAATTTGAAGATCAGTATAAGTATATAAAAGAAGCTATAAAGGCATATCCAGAGTTGTATTTTGCTAAATTGGTAATTTTAGGGGAAGGGGACAGTGAAGAAATATTACTACCTAAGTTTTTGGAATGTTGTGGAAATAATGTAGATGTAAGTGGCATTTCGATAGTTCCATTGGGTGGTAGACATGTAAATCATTTTTGGAGATTGTTAAATGATTTAAATATTCCACATATTACATTGCTTGATTTAGATAGAGAAAGAGAAGGCGGCGGTTGGGGACGCATAAAATATGTCCTTAAACAACTTATCGCCAATGGCCATCCAAAGGAGGAACTTTTGAAATTAAAATCGGGTAAAGTGATGACAGATGATGAATTGGAAAAAATGAATGACTGGGATATCCATAAAGAAGAATCGATGCAACCGTGGATAAAGTATTTAGAAAAATTCAATGTGTTTTTCTCGGTTCCATTAGACATAGATTTCTTGATGCTAGAAAATTTTGGAGAGAAATACAAGGGATTATTGGAAGAAAAAGAAGGTCCAAGGTTGATGATAGAAAAGGAAGGAAAAAAAGAACAAAAAAGATCATTGATATCGAAGGAATTGAAGAGAAACCGGATGAATACAAAGAACGCATACAGGAGGATATTAGAAATACTTTAAAAAAAGAAGGAGGAGATGGTAGTACATATAATGAAGAACAGAAAAAATTAATGGTATGGTACAATTACTTCTTCTTGAATAGAGGAAAGCCATCTACTCATATATTGGCTCTTTCAAAGATGGATGAATTTGATTTGTTGTTTAATATACCGTTAGAAATTGAACGGTTGATAAGAGCGGCTGAAAGGATATTAAATAAGAAATAAATTATGGAGGAGCAATGTGAAAAAGGTTAGGGTAGAAGAATGGAGACCAAGCGATAATATAGTATTGGAGGACAATGCAAATTTTGCGGTAAAATGTAAAGAGAATATTTTGGTTGTTGCAGGTCCGGGAGCTGGGAAAACAGAATTATTAGCTCAAAAAGCAGGGTATTTGTTTCAGACAGATATTTGCCAGAATCCTCAAAAGATACTTGCAATCAGTTTTAAAACGGATGCGGCAGAGAACCTAAAACAACGGGTTTGCAAAAGGTATGGTAATGAGATTAAATGTAGATTTTCATCAATGACATACGATGCATTTTCAAAGAGATTATTGGATCATTTTCGTTTGGCGTTGCCAATAGATTGGCAACCTGATAAAGATTATGAGGTTAATAATACAGAAATAATAGATGCGGCATTTAAAAAGGCTGGATATAATAATCCGCACAATTTGAAGAAGGGAGAACTGAGAAAATTTTATGAGCAGACACTTTCAAACGTTAGTTTTCCAATAAAACAAGAAAAATTAGGGGAAAAAGTTTGGAAGCTTTTAATTAAAGGATTCGATGGAAACAGAGCTACGCTTGATTTTAAAATGATATGTATTTTGTCAGAATATATTGTTAGAAGTAATCCCAAAATCAAAAGAGCATTACAGTGTACATATACTCATGTTTTTTTAGATGAATTCCAAGATACGACAGATTTGCAGTATAGATTGGTAAAAACATGTTTTAAAGATTCTAGGTCGATAATTACAGCGGTAGGAGACAATAAGCAGAGAATAATGTTATGGGCAGGGGCGTTAAAGAGTGTCTTTACAGATTTTAAAGCTGACTTTCTATCACAACAAACACAGCTTATTATGAATCATAGGTCAGCACCTAGATTGGTAATGCTGCAAAAACAGATGTATAATTCGCTGAAGGAAAAGACAATTGAAGTAAAGCCGTCCGACAAGTGGCAACCAGATGACGGTAAAATTAAGTTACTAATAACTCATTCTGAGCAAGAAGAGGCTAAAATAATTCGTGCAGATATAATGGATAGAATTTCTGAAGGAGTCCAGACAAATGATATATGTATTCTGTGTAAGCAATTACCACAAAATTATGCAGAGACGATTATTGCCGAATTAGGTGGCGTGGGAATCCGGGCTAGAATAGAAAATGAATATCAAGATTTGATAAAAGAACCAATTATTGATTTACTGATTCGGTTTATGCTTCTTGCTTTCGACAGAAAAAGACCAAATGAATGGGAGTATGTTAAAAATGCTTTTGAAGAATTTTCGGGTGTAGACAATACACAACAGGACAAGGTTTATTATGAATGTCAGGAGAAATTTAGTAAAAAGCTTAATGATGTGCAAGTTTTGATGGAGTCCGATAAGGATGAAATCGAGTTAAAATCTGTTATAAATGAAATTATAAATCTTTTTGGTATGTCGGCAATTAAGGCACATTTTCCTGCGTATCAACAGGGAGATTATTTTGACAAATTAGTAGAAAAATTCGAGATATATTTAGAAGATGAATTGCAGAGAGCATCATACGATTGGACTCTAGCACTAGAGAGTTTTTGTGGAAAAAACTCGATTCCTATTATGACAATTCATAAAAGTAAAGGATTGGAATATTCGGCGGTTTATTTTGTGGGATTAGAAGATGGTGCGTTTTGGAGTTTTAAATTCCAACCAGATGAGGACCGGTGTGCATTTTTCGTTGCTATATCAAGAGCTAAAAAATATTTGATGTTTACATACTGTAATTATCGAGCTAAGTTAAAATTTCCACGACAGTCGCATAGAGAAATTAATGAGTTTTTTGAGCTACTGCAGGTTCCAGGAGTTGCAGAAATTCAAGAGATATATATACAATAAATAGAATGTTACAGGAGGAATATGGTATGCCGGAAAAATCGGCTTGTATATATTGTGGTATCGAAACAGACTTATCAGAGTCAGATATTATTCCAGATGCACTTACAAATGCAAGGATAACCAATAAAAATGTATGCAAAATTGAGCATAATAATAAATTTAGTGATTTATTTGAAAGTAAAGTTATAAAGGCACTTGCGTTTATAACAAATGAATTAGATGTGAAGTCAAAAAAGAGTAAGAATTATGCTTCATATCCTGCAAAGGTTGAAATAGCAGGTGTTGAATATGAGGTTTCAAAGACATCTGATAGGAGTATATTTGATGGTCGAGTATTGAAGTCAACAGATAAAAAATATATGATGAGCTCTTTGGATAATTTAAAAAAGATTGTAAAAAATCCTGAAGAAGTGGAATTTCTTGATGTAAACAGTCTTATGATAGAGCAAAAAATTAGTATTAACTTAGACATATATTTTTGTGAAGAAATGTTTAGGATGGTATCCAAAGTTGCATTCGAATGGTATTGTGCTAAAAATGGTGTAAGTGGTTATCATGAAGAATTTGAAAATATTGTTTCATATATAACTACGGGACATGGTAAAAATCCGGTCACAATTATACAAAATGCGGATTTATATAAATTTTATGAAAGGCATGTAGATTTAGGCAGTCATTCGTTATTTGTGTTTCAGGGAAAGGACAAGAAAGTTAATGTTGTGTTTTCGCTATTCGGTATAGCTATGTATCGTGTTATTGTAGCGGATAAAATTCCGTCATTTTGTAGAAATAATTTTATGTATTTGGAACTAAGAACAGATTCGTCTAGAAAAGAAATCATTAAGGAGAGTTACGAACAAGTAAAAAATTTTTTTAAAAGTGAATTGATCAATAAAGAAAATTTTGTTGAGGGACCTATTATAAATGGAGTAACACTCATGTTAGGAAGACAAACAATGAATGCAGATCTAATAAGGTATTCATTTGTACTTGATATGATAAAATGCTTAGTAGAAATATATGATGATACAATTGAATGTAATAAAGATATTAAGGACATATTGTTGCATAATATAAATAATATTACACAGACTTCATTACTTCATAAAAAGGCAATTAAACGTTTTGTAAAAGAATACTTTTATGAAGGTCATGAACCTATTAAGCTTAACCCGGTTTCGACTAATAAAAAAATCACTTTTTTCTTATATATTTTGTTTGCAATTGGTTTGTCTGGTATGCAAACTATAGATGATAGTGGATTACAAGAAATTGCAAAGAGAGCATTGGGCATAGGCGCTAATACAGAGTTTGTAATAAATAATGAAGTTGAGAAGAACATGAGAGAAATAATTGTTGATACAGATAATTATTCAGAAATTCTAGAAAAAGGCGCAGATGTTATAAAAGAATGGAGAGAGTAGTACGATTATACAAAACAACGTTAGGGCAGTTATAGACTGTAAAGGTTTGTAGCTGCTCTTTTGCGTTTGTGGAACTTCTGGACATTGTGTCCAGAAGTGGAAAAGTGCGATATGAAGTATTTATTGCAAAGGCCGTATGTTACGTCTTAGTGGATCATCACACCAGACAATAGAAAAGAAGGTATAAGGTGCAGTTAAGACCACAATATTCCTACGGTTGGAATTGCTCTTACGGACTTAGTGGCGTTGACGGGGATGGAGCGTAAAAGATTACCTCCTTATAGCAAAAAGATTACTTTGTGCTACGGGGGGAAGTATTTGTATGAAACGGTCAAAGCAGAGCTTTCTTGTGGTAGTTATGTATTTACTACATCCGGTAAGCCGGTGCTTGAAAATGGCTAGAAGGACTTTGAGGAAACATTTGAGAAGTCTTCTAAGACCACGGAGGGGAAGGAAGGCAAGGAAAAGAAACGGCCGGAGTTTAGTGAGGACATGATATTTGATGGAGTACAGATCAAGGTCAGCGAATACTTCAAAAGTCTACCAAAGCACTTTACAGAGGACAGTTTGTTGTCCGCTATAGAAAGGACCGGTAGTGAGGACATGGGGACGATGTGGAGCGCAAGGGACTTGGTACACCCGTAACTAGAACTGACATTATTGAGAAATTAGTCAAGAACAGTATCGTGAGACATGAGCAAAAGCAGATGATACCGACAGAGGACGGTATGAAGCCTGATTACGGTACTTCCTGATGTGATTAAGTCCTCAAAATTTACTGCTGATTGAGAAAATGCCCTTATCCTTGTGTTCGGAGGAGAAATGGAGTGTGAGAACTTCATGACTGACATTGTGGTAATGGTTAAAGGGCGTAGTTATACTTATCATGAAGGCCGCGATGGGCAGAAAAAACTTTTTGCAAGAGAGCAGGAGATAATTGGCAAGTATCCTAATTGTGGTGGACAGGTGGCAAAGGGCAAGTTTGGAGCATTATTGAGGTATCGGTACAGAAGGACACCCTTGTAAAGTCGATTGCTGTCCGTGAAATCAATAGGGTGGAGCCTGGAGAACTGATACATACCATTCTGGAGAAAGGGATAGATGAGTATGGGTTCTATGAGTAAATAACTTTATAGGGAATGAATATATGTGGAGATGAACAATTCCGCATATATATTAGCTATATGATATAATGCAAGTAAGTAGAATAGATGCTTAGTTCGGTAAATTTGAATATAGAGAGGCGGATGTTAGATGATGTACAATATTCCAAAATATTATAGATATGTAATTTTGTTTAAGGGGGAAATTGAAGATGTAGAACCTATTATTAAGGTGTCTAATTTGTCCGAACTGAAATCAATTAATAAAGGTAGAATGCATCTGTTTGATGAAGAATTACTTCCTATATTACCAGCTATAGAGTACTGTTTTCATATGCCAAGAATAGAACTTGACACATATGATACCGATACGGAGGTATTGGATAAGGCATATGATGTTTCTCATGATATAGTGATTGGACCGGAGAGATTAATACTTTCAGAACTTCATTTACTCCACCCTACACTAATTATATATTCTGATGATTGTTCAGAAGAGATAAAAAACAAGGTGAAAAAGTGTGAGTCTGAATTAGGGGCTATATCGGTATTAGAATTGTCGCAAAGATTGCTTATTAGTCAATGGAATACTCTTTTCGAGAACAGAATTTTAAGAGACGGAGAAAAGCTGGAAGATATTAATAAACAGTTTTTTTAGATGGAGAAAAGCAATTAGTATTGCCTGCTTTATATACAGCTAGGCAGTATGGAAAAGCAGATTATGTGTATAACGCTGTTTTTAATTCCACAAATGTATTTGAAACATGTGCAAGTTTGATATGGAATCAGTTAGTACATCACAATGCATTAATGTCTTGTAAAGGTTTTGTGGGAACAGATGGGACAGAATTTAGAAAAATGTATTTAGATGCTATGAAAAATACAGAAAAGACAACAAGAATAAATGTCGTTATTACAATGCCAGGTGTTTCGCAAAGACAGATAACCTATGGCGGTTTGGCATCGGAAATGCCAAACGATGAAAAAAGGGTCATTAGATTATTAGGTGTACATCGAGCAATTGCAAAAGAAGCCTTGTTGATTGAATTACCAATAATAGAAAAAGATTTGTTTGTAAAACTTAATGAATTAGAGGTTAATTGTATACAGGGAACAAATAATAAGTATGTGCATAAGACTTTGCGAGATATTGGAAAGATGATTGAAAGGAAATTTACGCAAGCACAATTGTGGGCAATATATTGGTCGAAACATATTACGGTATTTTCAGATTTTCCAATTGGATTAGCAATAATAGGAAATGCTGATACATCGTTGCAATGCTATAAGGAGATTTCTTATAGACCGTTAAGCCCATTGACAAGGTGCTTCCAAAATGAGATGGTTAAGCATAGACAAATATATCATGGTGCTCGGTGCAAGATTGCATTTGCTGAATGTGTACTAAATGATGAACGAAATCAGGGGATTAGAGCTTGCTCTGATGCCATTGTTGATTCATTGAAAAGATTAAGTAAAGAAAATAATAGAATGCAAGTTTCATATGGTGAAACATTGACCATATCTGATTTGAAAAAATTTATTGCAGACAACATGGATGCAGATATTTTGCATATATCAGGGCATGGTTATTATGATCGAAGAAGTAATATGGCAGGGCTGATGGTAGGAAATGAATTTTGGATGGCTGACGAGAATGATTATAAGGTTCCACCAGTTGTAATTTTAAGTGCATGTCATGTTAGCCCGAGAGGAAGTGGAACTGTGAATGTTGCAGATATGTTTATGCGTGCAGGAGCAGAAGCAGTATTGGGAACTTTTATTCCAATAGATGCAAAGAGAAATATGGTATTGGTTAATCGCCTTTATAGATATATAGCAGAAGCACAAAAAGGAAGTGCGCAGTATAAAACTTTGTCAGAAGCTTGGTCAGGTTTGGTTGCAACTAATGCTATTCATGAAATTGCAGAGACATCTAAAAAATTTTTTGAATGGATTTGGGGGATAAATAGTAAAGGAAAGATACGAATGATGGATTTTATGATGGAAAGAAGTGTTGGAAGACTATACGGTTCAACAATGTATGCAGATACTATTTTGATTGTGAAAGAAATGCTTCATGAAGAAGGTTTGGATGGAAAATTTGACGATGTTCTTAATCAAGAAAATTATTTCCCAGAGTCATTTTTTTATCAATGGGTAGGTTTCCCAGAGAATATTTTTTTGTATAATGAAGTGTTCGCAGAAACAATAGATTTATAAGAGATATGATATTATTAATTAAAGGAAAAGACCGAAGAAAGAGCCAAAAGTAGATGGATTAAAAGGTTTTCTTTACTTGGATAAAAATGATATACTGATGGTAGCACTATAATGGAAAAGTATTTTGAACATATTATAACTAAATATAATAGTATCTATAAAGAATTTTCAGAAGTGACACATCATGCGTGTGAGCATACTTATTGTAGCAACATGACAAAGTCAGGTATGAATCCCAAAACTTTGCAATACCTTATAGGACATGCAGATATAGGAGTGACTTTGAACACTTATACACATATTGGCTTGTACGATGCAAAAGAGAAATTGGAGAGAGGTGCCAAAGTGACACAATGTAAAAGTGAGGAAGAACAGTAGTAATATGGGAAAATGAGAATTTTCAAGGAGTTTTGAATTTATGATAAAAATACTTTTCATCTGCCACGGCAACATCTGCCGTTCCCCCATGGCAGAATTCATATTAAAAGATATAGTAACAAAACGTGGTATTGCCGATTAGTTTGAGATCGCATCGGCAGCCACCAGCACAGAAGAGATTTGGAATGGTGTTGGGAATCCGGTGTATCCGCCGGCAAGAGGAGAACTTGCCAGACATGGGATAAGCTGCAAAGGTAAAAGAGCCGTGCAGCTTACAGCCTCAGATTATGATCATTACGATTATCTGATCGGTATGGATTCTATGAATATGAGGAATATTGAACGAATGACCGGACACAGACGTGGGGATAAGATCTATAAGATGCTGGAGTTTGCCGGGCGGGATGCAGATGTCAGAGATCCGTGGTACAGTAGAAATTTCCGGGAGACTTATGAAGATGTTGTAGAAGGCTGTCAGGCGTTTCTTGACTGGTTGACAATTAACAAGAAATTAAGTAATTGATTAACTAAAATTTCACTTAATTTCCGAATGATTAAGTTGGATGCAAACTTTCTTTTTGCTAAAGAACATGTTAATATATATATAATAGCAAGTTCCTGTGGGAACAGAACATGTAAAATTAGGTAAGTATTCATTGTTGGGAGAAGATATTATTATGGCATTTGAATCATGGAGAGAGATTAACAGAATAAGGAAAAATCACCGCGACGCCATATATTTTTACGCTAATCTGCAAGAGCGGTTTTACACGATTGAGGAAAATGATATTCTGCCTGATGAGTTGGATCCGGATGATAAAAATTTACTAAAAGCATTTTGCGACTGTACATGTATAGAAGAAACAGAGAAGAATAAAATGTGCAATTTGTATAGACAGATTGAGCAGGGAACAAAAGAGCCGATCAAGATGGATGATTTGGAGACATGGGTGCATCTTGAGACCAGATTCGGGAAGAAAGTTCTGATGGCAGTCCTTTGTTATCTTGAGAAAGATGAAAAAGGATTGATTCGGGAGTATGTGGGCATGATACGGATCATGCGCAAACAGGAATTAGAGAATCGGGAGATTGTGACATCGTTTAGCAATGATAAGAATCCGGCATTCTTTCTCAAGAAGATTGCGCGTTTTCAGGCAGAGCATCCGGAGCGGGAGTATGCATATATTCAGTTTGATGTCCGTAGATTTAAGTATATCAATGAGAAGTATGGCAGTGATACAGGAGATAATATTCTTCGGTATATATATGACACGCTGGATGTGATGTGTGATAAGGAACATCTGCATTGTAGATTGTCAGCGGATGTATTCCAGATCGTGACCTATTATAATTCCAGAGAAGAAATCATGGAATTTATTGATAAACTTGATGAAAAAATTCGGAGATATGGTGATATCAAGTTAAGCATTACATATGGAGTGAATATCGTACCGGGCAGCTCAACGGCATATCGCAAGCATGGAGATGAAGCAGGACTTGCCCGTGCAGAGGGTAAGCGGACGATTTTGAATAAGGTTGTATTCTATGAGGATACGCTGATGAATCATGTGAAACAGACGGGAGCAATCGAGGAAGTTGAGGAGGAGGCTCTGAGACGGGAAGAATTTCAGGTTTATCTTCAGCCGAAGTACCAGTATGACAGAAGCCATGCGAAGATTGTCGGAGCAGAGGCGCTTGTGCGCTGGATTGATGCAAATGGAAAATGCAAGTCGCCGATGGAATTTATTCCGGTATTTGAGGCAAATGGATTTATATACAAATTAGACTGTTTCATGTGGGAGATGGTATGTAAAGTTATCAGAAGATGGCTGGATACCGGAAGGCAACCACTTCCAATCTCGGTGAATGTGTCGAGAACCTATCTTCAGAAAGAAGATGTTGCAGGATATATCAAGAATCTGATCGACAAATATCAGATTCCGATGGAGCTGTTCCAGTTAGAGATCACGGAGACAACGGAGAATGCAGAATCATTGTCTTATATCAATAGTTTGAAACAGGCGGGATTTACATTGTTAATGGATGATTTCGGATCAGGTTATTCTTCCCTTTGTATGTTGAAGAATACACCATTTGACGTATTGAAGATGGATCGGCAGTTTTTGGATGAATGTTTGGACAGTAAACAGGGTAAGACGATCATTTCTCATGTGATATCCATGTCAAATGATTTGGGCTTAAGTATTATAGCAGAAGGCGTAGAGAATCGAGGAACGGCAGATTTCCTTTATGATAATGGATGTAGCGTATCTCAGGGATTTTATTTTTCCAAGCCTGTTTCGATTCCGGAGTTTGAGCATATGTTGGATGAACAGCAGACAGAGCAGCAGAGGTAGATATAAGGAACGGGAGGACAAAGTACTGTTGGAACTTTTGGATGGAAGACCGGAGAATACGGAAGGAAGACTGGAGAAGGAGATTCGGGTATATGATTTTCTTGACCATCTTGGAATAGAATATAAGAGAGTCGACCATGAACCGGCATTTACGATGGAAGTATGTGAGGAGATTGATAAGATGTTGCAGGCGACAATCTGTAAGAATCTTTTCCTGTGCAATCGTCAGAAGACACAGTTTTATCTGTTGATGATGCCGGGCGACAAGCCGTTTAAAACGAAGGAGATCACTTCACAGATCGGGAGCGCAAGACTGTCATTTGCATCGGCTGAGGACATGGAGAAATATCTGGATATCGAACCGGGGGCTGTCAGTGTCATGGGACTGATGAATGATACGGAGCATCATGTACGGCTGCTGGTGGATGAAGACATATTAAAAGGCGAGTATCTTGGCTGCCACCCATGTGTGAATACATCCAGTCTGCGGATGCGCACGACAGATGTATTCGGATTGTATCTGGATGCGGTCGGACACGATATGACAAAAGTCGTCCTGACAGGTGAAGCATAGAGCAAAGAAAAAACCAGGCCATAAGTCATATACATTCAGGGAAATGTTGTTGACCATGTGTTTGGTTTTTGCTATGTTTAGACGAGAGATTTGAAAGGAAATAAAATATGAAAGAAAATATAAAGGGACAGCCGGGAAATAGAAAACCGGATGGCAGAAAAGTCCAGTCCCCAAATAAGAAACCCAACCCCGTGGCATACGAATATACAGACGAAGAATACCGGAGATTACTTGTAAAGAAGCAGACAGAGATGGAAAAGCTGCTTTCAGGATTTGCACCGGTCGATCCAATCGTGGGAATGGAAAATCCGTATTATTACAGGAACAAAGTATGTGCGGAATTCAGAAAACTGAAGAATGGTACGATCATCTCCGGCCGATATCAGGAGGGTACTCATAATGTCATAGAGACAAAAGGCTGCAAGATCGAAGATCAGCGGGCGGATGCGATCATTCAGGATATCACAGGGCTGTTCCGGTCATTTAAAATGATGATCTATAATGAAGACAGCGGATATGGACTGATCCGTCATGTACTGATCCGGACAGCACATCAGACCGGACAGATCATGGTGATCATTGTGACGGCATCTCCGGTATTTCCGTCGAAGAAGAATTTTGCAAATGCACTTTTGAAGCTTCATCCGGAGATCACAACGATCGTTCAGAATATAAATACAAAGGATACGAATATGGTATTAGGTGACCGAAATCAGGTCATCTATGGCAAAGGCTATATAGAAGATGTTCTCTGTGGCAAACGGTTTCGTCTGTCACCGGGAAGCTTTTACCAGATCAATTCTGTTCAGACGGAGAAATTATATAACAAGGCGATCAAATATGCGGATCTGAAAAAGAAAGAGACGGTGATAGATGCATACTGCGGAATCGGAACGATCGGTATCGTTGCAAGCGACCGGGCAAAACGAGTGATTGGTGTGGAACTGAATGCAGAAGCAATCCGTGATGCGAAGATTAACAGCCGGATGAACAAGATAGAAAATATCGAGTTCTATGCAAATGATGCAGGCAGGTTTATGGTAGAACTGGCAGACGCAGATGAGCATATTGATGTTGTGTTTATGGATCCGCCTCGTTCAGGAAGCACAGAAGAATTTCTTTCTTCTGTTGTGACTCTGTCTCCGCGTAAGGTAGTTTATATTTCCTGTGGACCGGATACCCTTGCGAGAGATCTGAAGTATCTGACCACACATGGCTATCAGGTGTTGAAAATCACACCATTTGATCTCTTCCCATTTACTGAGCATACAGAGGTTGTTACGCTATTGACGAGAGACAGAGTTATTTTTAAGTAGGAGAGGAACGTTATTAAAGATGAAAGAAAAGATAAAATTATTATCCGGTGCACAACTGAAATATATAGCATTTGCTTCAATGTTGATCGATCATGTTAATAAAACATTTTTCATATATTTTAACAGTAAGGCTTTAATAGTTATGAGTGAACTGTTTGATATATTAGGCAGGATCGCATTTCCTATCTTTATTTCCCTGTTGGTGGAGGGATATTTTAAAACGAGAAATCGATGGAGATATTTGGGAACACTCCTGGTATTTGGAATTATATCAGAGGTTCCGTTTGATATGTGTACATCTAATGTATTTTTTGAACCAAACTGGAATAATATCATGTTTACGCTTGCGCTGGTGTTGGCGATGATCTGGATTATTGATGCCCTGAAAAAAAAGATGCAGACGCTGCCCAAGTTCTTGTGGTATCTTGTATCTTTTATAATTGTAGCAGTAACTTGTCTGATAGCCATGAATCTGAGTCTGGATTATGATTCCCATGCGGTGTTGATCGGTTATTTTCTGTATCTTTTTCATGACAGACCGATTATTGCTATTCCGTTTAATTTTGCATCGATGTATAAGGAACCATGGGCACTTCTGGGTTTTGGCCTAATGCTTACTTATAATGGAAAGCGTGGAAAGCAGAATAAGCTTGTGAACTATTTGTTTTATCCGGTGCATCTTCTGATATTGGGAATTCTGAGAATGTGTCTTGGAATTTGACAGTAATTTGACGGCAACCGGCTGATAATCATTGAATTTTATGCCCCAATGTAGTATAATCATCGTGCTATTTTGGGGCTTTTTTGCGCCATTATACAGGTAAAGAACAAGAATACAGAGAAAAATTACCTTGTGGCATCAACTTTGAACGGCCATCTGACATAACGTAATATGGCTGAATGGTATGAGTTGTATGACCTTATAAATCAAGGTTTTAAGGAGGAATTATAACCATGAAGCTCGGCATAGTTGGACTTCCCAATGTTGGAAAAAGTACATTATTTAACTCTCTGACAAAAGCAGGTGCAGAATCAGCAAACTATCCATTCTGTACCATCGACCCAAATGTAGGTGTCGTTGCAGTACCGGATGAGAGGTTAGACAAGCTGACAGAGATGTATCACTCAGCAAAGACCACTCCTGCAGTTATTGAATTCGTAGATATCGCAGGACTCGTAAAGGGCGCATCCAAAGGCGAAGGTCTGGGAAACCAGTTCCTTGCAAATATCAGAGAGGTAGATGCGATCGTTCATGTTGTCAGATGCTTTGAAGATACAAATGTTATTCATGTAGATGGTTCGGTTGATCCGATCCGTGATATTGAAACGATTAATCTGGAGCTGATCTTTTCCGATATCGAAGTTCTGGATCGTAGAATAGCAAAGACGATACGAGGTGCAAGAAATGATAAGATGCTTGCAAAGGAGCTGGATTTCCAGCAGCGTATCAAAGCACATTTGGAGGAAGGCAAGCTTGCAAAGACTCTTGAAGTAACAGATGAGGACGAACAGGGTTGGATCGAGGAATACAACCTTCTTACATGGAAACCGGTTATTTTCGCAGCAAATGTAAGCGAAGACGATGTAGCAGATGATGGAGCATCAAATGAGTATGTTCAGAAAGTAAAAGAATATGCAAAAGAATTTGATTCAGAAGTATTTGTTGTCTGTGCACAGATCGAGCAGGAGCTGGCAGAACTGGATGACGAAGAAAAGAAAATGTTTTTGGAAGACCTTGGAGTAAAAGAATCCGGTCTTGATAAGCTGATAAAGGCAAGCTATTCACTGCTTGGACTGATCAGTTATCTGACAGCCGGTGAGACAGAATCCAGGGCATGGACGATCAAGAAGGGAACAAAAGCGCCGGGAGCAGCCGGCAAGATCCATTCTGATTTTGAGCGTGGATTCATCAAGGCAGAGGTTGTAAGCTATAAAGATCTTATGGAATGTGGCAATATGGTAGCTGCCAAAGAAAAAGGTCTGGTAAGACAGGAAGGTAAAGAATATGTGGTAGAGGACGGAGATGTCATCCTCTTTAAGTTCAACGTATAAAACAGCTTCCTTTAGGAGATAACAAGAAAATGGAAACTATTTCAGAATATTTTAACAGTATTATCTTTCCGCATTTGGGAATCTTCCTGAAGCATGTAGGTGATCATATATCCATTGGCAGCTTTGAGATCCGGTTTTACGGTATCATCATTATGTGTGGATTTATCCTTGCCTACTTCCTTGTGACAAATGAAGCGAAACGAACAGGGCAGGATCCGGAAATGTATCTGGACTTTATCCTGATCCTGATCATTCCGGTAATCTTAGGCGCAAGAATTTATTATATATTGTTCCGGCTGGATCAGTATATAGTGGCGGGAAATGTAAAAGAAACCATCCTTGGTATGTTAAATATCAGAGGTGGCGGACTTGCAATCTATGGTGGTGTAATTGCTGGTATTATTACCGGATGCATCTTTGCGAAGAAGCGGAAGGTAAATGTGCTTCGGCTTGCCGACACAGCAGCGTTTGGTCTGCTGATCGGACAGATCCTTGGACGCTGGGGCAATTTCTTCAACAGGGAGGCGTTTGGTGCGTATACAGATTCTGTATTTGCGATGGGAATCCCTCTTGATTATTACAGACATGAAGGAACACTAAACAGTCTGATCAACAGTGGAGTGATCTCAGATACCATGCTTGCAAATACACAGATGCTTCATGGTATGGAATGTATAACAGTACATCCTACGTTCCTGTATGAGTCACTCTGGAATCTGATGTTGCTGATCTTTCTTCTTATATATAGAAAGCATCAGAAGTTTACAGGTGAATTCGCATTTATCTATGTAGCAGGCTATGGACTTGGAAGATGTATCGTTGAAGGACTTCGTACAGATTCCTTAATGATCGGCAATTCCGGTATCCGTGTATCACAGCTTCTTGGATTTGCATGCTTTTTAGTTGGTGCAGTTGTGCTCATCGTTGGCTATGTTCGCAGAGCAAAAGGGCAGTTGCAGACCATTGAAAATGAGTCTGTTCAGGCGCCTTCAGAGGATGAAAACAACTAGGCTCAATGCGGCAATTCATTGCGTGAAAAAAATATTTAAAAAAGTTGAAAAAAGTTGTTGACAGATACAACGTCTTATGATAACATATCCATTGTTGTGAGGCAAACAAATCACAACAATGGAAAATGCGCGAGTGGCTCAGCGGTGGAGCACCTCCTTGCCAAGGAGGGGGTCGCGGGTTCGATCCCCGTCTCGCGCTCTTATTTTTTAGAAGTCTTAAGATTTAAGGCTTCTTTTTTTGTGGTTGATACTTTGAACCTCAATGAGCCACTGCCATTTATCAGAAAAACAGTAGCATAGACGACTGACTTTCGATGATCCGATGTTGGAACAAAGGGCTTCTTCTTAATAATCCTAAAGAAGATTTAATAATTGTTTTATTGTAGTTTCCTCCGAAATATGATATTTTCCCATCATATAAAGCATTCCCAAAGATATAGATAGAAGAAAAGTAAGTAAAAATCACGCAAAAAATGAAAAAATGAGGTAATTATTTGTAAAATTTGCGGATTGAATAAAAAGAAAGGGATGCTATAATGAAACCGATTTAATCTTATTCTGAAATTACTGGTTTATGAATAAGATAACAGGATTGCATTAAGTATTTGGTTAGTGGTTGCCGAATCACGGCAGAATGGAGTTTTAGATGAAAGACAAATTGAAGAAATTGTGTAGTACAGCTATATTCCAGTGTGTTGCGATTGCAATTGTGCTGGATATTATTTTGGAGATATTGGGAAGACACTCATTTATCAATACGATGAAATATATTGTGAATGAACCATTGGTGTTCCTGTATAACTGTTCCATTATCTTTTTTACTCTGACATTGGCACTGCTGATGCGTAAGAGAGTGTTTGGTTATGGTATTATTTCATTTGCATGGCTGCTTTGTGGTGTAACGAACTGTATTGTTTTAGGCTTTCGTATCACTCCGTTTTCAGCGATCGATATGCTGATGGCAAGAAATACAATCACCATCATTGATAAGTATTTCTCAGTATGGCAGGTTGTATTCATTGGTGTAGCGTTATTTGTTGCACTGGCAGCGGTTATCATATTGTTCTTAAAGTCCCCGACAATCCAGGGAAATATTTACAGAATCCGTACAACGGTTCTGATCGTTGCATCTTTCTGTATGGTTATGCTGTTTACAAAGATTGCATTAAATGCGCAGGCAATCTCGGATAACTTTGCAAATCTGGCAACAGCATATGATAAATATGGTTTTGTATATTGCTTTTCAAACAGTGTAGTGGATGTCGGAATCAGTGAGCCGTCAGATTACAGTGAAGAAAAGATGCTTGAGATCAAGGATGAACTGGATACGGTGAAAGCTTCGGGAGCAAAATTTGCAAAGAGAAAGCCAAACGTAATTGTAGTTCAATTGGAATCCTTCATGGATCCATCATATGTAAAAGAATTATCTTTTAATATGAATCCGATTCCGAATTTCACAAAATTAAAAGAAGAATGTTCGTCAGGTTTCCTTACGATGCCTGCAATCGGAGCGGGAACGGCAAATTCGGAATTTGAGGTGCTTTCCGGATTTGATGTGGCATACTTCGGTGCCGGTGAATATCCATATAAGACGGTACTTGGAAGTACAACCTGTGAGACGATGGCGACACAGTTTAAAAAGCTTGGTTATTCTACTCATGCGATGCATAACCATGACGGTACATTCTATGACCGTTATATCGTATACAAGAATCTTGGCTTTGATACATTTACCCCTATGGAATACATGTATGACGTAGAGCATACCCAGAAAAACTGGGAAAAGGATAATGTACTGACTGGAGAGATCATGAAGACCCTGAAATCTACAGAGGACAAGGATTTTATCTTCACGGTCAGCGTTCAGGGACATGGAAGATATCCGAGTGAATTAGATTATGAGAATTATTCCTATCCGGTAAAAGTAACAGGTACGGGAAGTGAAGAACTGGACAATGAATGGACATATTATTGCAATCAGCTTCATGAGATGGATGAATTTATCAAGGATTTAATTGAAGAACTGAAGAATTATGATGAAGATGTAGTACTGGTAATGTATGGTGATCATTTACCGGGATTTGAACTGACAAATGATGATGTAGAGAATGGAAATCTGTACCAGACGGAATATTTCATGTGGAGCAATATGAAGCATTTCATTGATAAAGATGAAGATATCCCGGCTTATGATCTGAGTACGAAGCTGTTTGATGTGATCGGACTTGAAAAGAGTGCCATGCAGAAGGTGCATACACTTTACAGCGAAGATGATCCTGAATACAGCGATGTAATGTGGAATGTAGAATATGATATGTTATACGGTAAGCGATATATGTATCCGGATGGCTGGCCATATGAGCCTACCGATATGCAGTATGGTGTAGAACCAATCTATATTACGGATATAAAAGAAGGCGATTATCAGAAATTGTCCGATGACCCGGAGAAAGCACCGGAGCAGCTCCATGGATATTATATCAAGGGTGAGAATTTCAATGAATGCAGTTTTGTTTGGATCAACAACGGATTCAAGAAGGAAACAATCTATATAGACCGGAATACTCTGTTTATTCCTGATATCACGTTTGACGATGGTGAGGAAGTCTATGTTGCTCAGGTTGGTGATGACAGCATTGATATCGGAAAGTCGGAAGCGTTTATTTATCAGACTCCGGTAGCAGAAAATTAAAGATAACTGATAATTCCTCATAAAAAAGAAATTTTTTGGTAATAAATAATCTTGACATTAAATAGGTTATTTGATAGCATAGCATCATATATTTTGGATATAACAGGAGCGTTCGTTTGAATGCTCCTGTTATATCAACTTACAAATAAAAAAAAGAAAGTGAGAGAAAAAAATGGGTAAGATCATAGGCGAAGGAATTACATTTGATGACGTATTATTAGTACCTGCATATTCTGAGGTGCTTCCAAATGACGTGGATTTAACAACTAACTTAACAAAGAAAATACAGCTTCAGATTCCTCTTATGAGTGCCGGTATGGATACCGTAACAGAGCACAGAATGGCTATCGCTATGGCTCGTCAGGGTGGTATCGGTGTTATTCACAAAAATATGTCAATCGAGGAGCAGGCAGAGGAAGTAGATAAGGTTAAGCGTTCTGAGAATGGTGTAATTTCTGACCCATTTTATTTATCTCCTGAGCATACACTTGCCGATGCAAATGCACTTATGGCAAAGTTCAGAATTTCAGGTGTGCCTATCACAGAGGATGGCAAATTAGTCGGTATCATTACAAACCGTGACCTGATGTTTGAAGAAGATTATTCCAAGAAGATCAGCGAGTCAATGACTTCAGAAGGTCTGATCACAGCAAAGGAAGGCATTACATTACCGGAAGCAAAGAAGATTCTTGCAAAGGCTCGCAAAGAAAAGCTTCCGATCGTTGACGATGATTTCAGATTAAAAGGACTTATCACAATTAAGGATATTGAAAAGACGATCAAATATCCACATTCTGCTAAGGATCCACAGGGAAGACTTCTCTGTGCAGCAGCCGTTGGATGTACAGCAAATATTCTGGATCGTGTTGCTGAACTTGTATCAGCAAAGGTTGATGCGATCGTTATTGATACAGCACATGGACATTCAGCAAACGTACTTCGTACTTTCAAGATGGTAAAGGAGAAGTATCCGGATCTTCAGGTTATCGCCGGTAACGTAGCTACTAAGGCCGGTACACAGGCAATGATCGATATGGGCGTAGATGCAGTTAAGATCGGTATCGGACCTGGTTCTATCTGTACAACCCGTGTTGTTGCAGGTATCGGTGTACCACAGATCACAGCTATTATGGAAGCATATGATGCAGCTATGAATGCAGGTATTCCTGTTATCGCTGATGGTGGTATCAAGTACTCAGGAGATATCACAAAGGCAATTGCAGCAGGTGCAAATGTATGTATGATGGGTAGCTTATTTGCAGGTACAGATGAAGCTCCTGGTGACTTCGAATTATATCAGGGACGTAAGTACAAGGTATACAGAGGTATGGGTTCTATCGCAGCTATGGAGAATGGAAGCAAGGACAGATACTTCCAGGAGAATGCAAAGAAGCTTGTTCCGGAAGG